>ERZ791912.983-NODE-983-length-15022-cov-2.911004_pt1 | contig 15022 bp, 7 predicted proteins | sample MGYA00510141_ERZ791912 | MGnify/ENA primary metagenome ERZ791912 (study PRJEB30046, sample SAMN00792082) | human gut metagenome | study: EMG produced TPA metagenomics assembly of the A metagenome-wide association study of gut microbiota in type 2... | reverse complement strand
CCTTGGCTGCTTGAGTAGTAGAATTATACTCTGCTATAAATTTCCCATCTAAGCTATATTGTAGAACAGGTTTATTAAGCCAGCTATTTGATTGTCCTCTTTTATTAATAGACTGTCTCTCTTTAACAGTTCCATATCCAACATTGTATTTTCTTGTACACCATTCAAGATTAGACACAATATTATTGTTCTTAATTTCATCCTTATGATTAATCTCTTTATAATCATTAGGATTGGGAATGAAGTGTATTGCTACTAATCTGTGTACAGAATGCCATTTAGCAATATGATTGCTACTTTTTAAGTTTACTAACTCATAGCCATCATCATTAATCATAGGCTTTAGGACCCTATCTTCTAGACTACATCCCTTCCCACTTCTTCCAAGAGACTTAACCCTACCTAAGTTTGATACTTGGTACAAACCTTCATATCCTTGAATATCTTTCCAAATTTCTTCCATATTAAATGTTCTATTGTTCACTGCAAAGATACAAATAAATCCACTAATATGCAAGTGGATAAATAAATTATTTATAGTGAATAAAAAAAAAAAAGAGGAGAGAAATCTCCTCTTTTAATTATTGCTTGAAATAAGGTATAGCCAATTCAGGGTCTATACCTCTTGTAATAGTACTTCTCATAGGAACTAATGGACTTTTCATTAAGAGCCTATAAGCCTTAGTCTTATCCTTAAACTGTCCTGACTGTATAAGAGCATCCTCACCTGCAAACACTTCATAATTCATTGGGTTAATCAACCCAACTAAATCTAAAGTAGATTGAATTGTCTGGACGGCTGCTGCTGGGGATTTCATAATTTTCAATCCTTCATCAACCATAGGCTTTCCTGGGATTAAAACACCAGTTTCTGTCTTTAGTCTTCTAAGTTGATATTCTACTATCTTAGTAAGCCAAGGTCTGTTATCCTTATCATCCCAATCAATCATTCCAAGTACTGCCACTATCGCTAAATAATGGGCAACCTCAGTAACTGCTCTTTTAATATTAGCCTTTTCAGTTTTTGATAATTTGTTCCAATCTGATACTATATCAAATTGGGACTTTCTAAGTTCCTGTGCCAACTGCCATAGAAACCTGCCTGTAGTTATGTAGTAACCTTCAGTCCAAGTTTGTAAGTCCATATTGTAAGAAGCTGATTTGAACCTTCTGTTAAGTGAGGGTTTCACCCACTTCCTAAACATTATTGCCATTCTACCTATAGCCAGCCTTTGTACTGCATTTCTATCAGCTTTATTATAGATACCATGCATTCTTTGGTTTATAGCAGCGGACTTTCTACTGAAAGCTATAATATCATCCTTTGTGAATGCAGAGCCATCTTCCTTAGTATAACCTTGCTTTAATTGAAGTTTAGCACCTAACTTCTTATTATTCTTATCAATAGGAACTACTTCCATAGCATCCCATAAAGATACTATTTTGCCATCAGGAGCCTTCATTTTATAAGCATCTGCAAGTGCCAATGAGGTTCTATTCTGCATCCAATGTTCTCCAGCATTATTCATAAGGAATAATGCAGATGTACCAAACATTCTGCTAAACCATGTCTTCCTGTCAAAGTTTACTTCCTTGACATCAGTTTCATATTCCTGCATAACATTGAATAGTTCATCCCACAAAGCAAGTTTGCTTGTTTTCACCCTATTGCCAATCTCTGCAAGGAATTCAGGCAATGCCTGACCATAGTTCCTGTCAGCCCTAAGAGTATTGGATTCATTGAAGAACTCTCCGGAGAAAGACTCAATCCTCATCATTACTCCACCAGTAGCCACATTGGAGATACCAGATAAGACGTTAATTGCTAATGTGTTAAGAGAAGTCATCCTATTAACGAAATTAGCTACCTTTCCTTTATCAATCTTGGTATTGCCAAATGTTCCCTCATCTGCCATATACCTGCCATATACCTGCATCTCAAAGAAATCATTTAATCTCTGCATGAATCTTGTCTCATCTCCTGACTTAGTCAATACTGATTCTACCTTTCTTCCTACAGATTTGAACTTCTCTGCAAGAGGTTTACCTCCTCTTACTTGTACTATTTCCCTTTCCCTTAGCATATCCCTGCCAAGTTCAAGAACATCAATTACCTTACCCATCTCATTGAAATCATTTGCCATGGCAGCATAGGCTGTAAGGGTAGATGTCACATCAGTAGACAGGTCATTGGGGCTTTCTCCCTTCTTCATCTTGGTATAATAGATGGGAAGTACCTGCACTTCTCTGCCTTCAAAGTCTTTCACAGTAGCCCTATCACCAAACTCGGTATCATCTGTTCTTCTGATGAACTCATCCTTTATACTTTCCCATATTTGTTTTGCTCCGGACTTTACACCATCAGAAGACTTTACCCTTTCAAGTAAATCTTTTCTAATCTTAACTGCATTGGTTAAGGTAGTATACTTGTCAGGAAGGTATGAATCTAGCTTGGCCTTTATATCCATAACCTTATTATAGTACTCTTTCTGAGCAGGATTCAGGTTTTGATAAGCCTTATTGCCATAAATGGATACTTTAGGTTGTTTCTTTCTATCAACAATCTCCATGTTGGCATCAAACCAAGCCTGTCTTTCCCTCCTGTACTTTTCTGCATAATCACCAACAGGATTATGCCCATACTTCTCATTAAGAGCCTTGAACATTTCCCTAACTTTCTCTTTGAATAAGCCTTGGTTAATCTCAGATATATAGTTACCTGTCAGATTACCTTTGCTGTCCCTTTCAAACATCCAGTCAGTATTCTTTATACCAGCTTGTTCCAGCTTAATAGCAGCAGCTTGTAACTCCTTCATGACATTAATAGTCTCAAGCCTTGCATTTTCCTTACTCTTCTTGACAGCTTGGTCCATTACCTTCAACATGTAGTCTGATGAGTCTGCCATAGAATCAAGCCACCTGTCAAAGAATGATATATCATTGTCAGCCACCTTGACCAAGTCCTCGGCGGTCATGGTTTTACCCTTAAACTTACCAAAGGGGACAGTAATGCTTTCCCCTACAAAGGGCTTGATAAAATCAACAAAGAGAGGCATTGATACATTATTATATTTGACAAACAGGTCACCAAGCAATGTACTTGTATTGTCAAGTGCTACCCTTACTCTTTGACCATATCTGTTGTCTTCATATTTTTCCTCATCAACAAGGGATTTTCTTATGTCATCAGTAATGTGTTTGTAACTATATAAGTAGTTCCTCACATCCCTTAATACCCTAGCCCTCTCATTTACATCAGTGGCAGGAGTATTCTGTAACATAGTAAGCCTGTTATTCACTTTAGATAACTCTTCAAGTGCATTCTCCAAGAATGTATAAATGCCTTCTATCTCATTATTATCAGCCAATTCAATATCCAACCTATCAATAAGGAGCCTTTGGTTGGCACTAAACTGGCTATTGGGGTTTCTTTTTTCGTAAATCTTCAGTCTCTTTAGCTCATTGCCAATGATTTCCTGAAGTAGTTTCTTATCTCTAGTTATCCTCTCTGAGGTATTATAGAATACTCCACTTGATTTGATATTGTCAACATTGATAGTCTCATCCAAGCTTCCATCAAGTATCTGCCTTGCTAAAGAGCCGAAATTCTTGTCAGCCTCCTTCATGGCTCTCTGGATAGGACTTGCACTGAGTTTCTGAAAGAAACCCTTAACTGCTTGGATTACTCTTTGCAGGAGATTTTTATAGGGCTTTGATGGAATATCTTCACCTTGTAGCAAATGCTTTGCAAGCAATTTACCCGCAGCTTCTTTTGCCAGCTTAAACTCATCACCATGATATAGTGTATTATAAGTATCGTAGTCCTCACCCATGATTTCTCCTGTCAGCCCATTAGAGGATATATTATTGACTAGCCTTGTCACAAGAGGATTATCCCCCATGGCCTCAATGGCAAAGTGTGCAAACTCTTCAGGAAGAGCCTTCTCACCTTGGATACCATTAGCAAGCCTAATCATTTCAATAAGACCATCTGCCGCATTCCTTGCAACATCAAAGTCAGTTACACCATGAATACCCATTCTCTTTTCAAGGTCAGTCAAAGCACCTATCCCTATACCATGGGATTCAAGAATACTTCTCAACCTATTATTAAGGTTTTCATTGTATTCCATCTTATCTGCATCAATGGAATTGAATCTGTTCTTTCTTTCCACCTTTATCCCTATAAAGGTTCTTGGAGATTCATAGTCCTTAATCTTGATGACTCTGGCTACATAATCATCCCTAAACTCAGAGTTTTGATTAAAATATATGGCTCTCTGTTTTAAGTCTTTGTAGTTCTTATCATTGTCTATCCATAGAGCAGGTCTGTCCATTCCTCTCTTGTAATACCCAATCTCCTTGTTAAGTACTTCAAGTACTTTAGACTCAGGAATAACCTCACTAATATTAGTTTGCTTTAATAAACTTCTCAGTGTAGGCTCATTGTTTTCATCCAATGTTAATTTTGGCATAAAGTTCCTTACAAAATAGTCAGACTTTGTAATTTCATATATGTACCTAGCCTGTTCTCTATCATTGGAAGTGAAGGACAGCAAGTCCTTGAATAACTTGCTGCCCACTTTTTGACCATTTTTATTTTTTACTGTTGGAATAATTGCGCAATCTCTTGCCATACTTTTGTAAACTTTATATAATATGGATTATTAACAGATAGTATTCCCCTCTGCATCTCTATATTCTGTATTAGGTTCAATGGACATTATGTCATCCACTCTAGGAGCAGAGGTATCAAGAGGAGTGCCATATACTTGTTGGAAAGCATCCACATCTACTTGAGGAATATCTTGATAATCAGGCATGGAATCATAATCCACTTCCACATTCCCATCATCAAATCTTGATAATGTATCTGCATAAGGGTCATAATCCTTCCTGTTCTTGTCAATTACAGTTTCCATCTCTTCTGCATCCTTACCATACTCATATTCAATGAAACTGTTCCTGAAACCTAATGGCTCAATCCTTTCATAGGTTGCCACATTAGCCTGCTCAGTACCTAATGAGAGTAACTTGTAATAGACATACCCTCCTCTGATTCTCTTGCCTATATACTTGAAGAAGTCATAGACTGGGCCATCGGGGGTATCTATCCTTTTCTTGATGACTTTCTTATCACCAAAGGTAGCATCACCATCAATCACAAATGTAACCACATCCTTGATTTCATTATCCTCTCCTATGAACTGAACAGAGGCTGTGTCAGGAACTTCAGGAACCAACTTCCTATTATCCAAGTGGTTATAGACATATTGGTCTACAAATTGACTGTAATCATCATTGGATAATGTAAGACTTCTTAGTGTACTTATATACTCCGGTATGATGTTTCTCACTGCCACAGGAGCCAAGTGGATGAAGGTATTTGGGCCAAATGCAAAGCCATTCCTGTAATAACTGTACCTAAACAGGTTAAGAGCAAGTCTCTGGGCTTCAGGATTAGACATATATAGGAGAGATGTCCAATCCCTCATATATCTTTCCCTTAAAGTAGGACTTAATTGACCTACATTCTTGAACACTACAGTGTCCACAGGATTAGTGTCATTTGCCCTTATCACCCTGAGTCTCTTAATAAATTCGAGGTCAGCTATATCCTCATTGTCTGTTACTACCTTCTTAAAGTAAGCAGGGAAGTTATTGATGAAATCTTTTCTCTTTTCAGAAGAAGAAACAATAATATCACCTACTTCAGAGTCAGGGTTTACAACCAGCTCAGAACCAAAGAATCCATTCTTTGACATTATATAGGCAAGCAAGTCATTGTAGACACTATTCATAGTCTTTACATTTAACCTGCCAGTCTTTGTCAAGTCTCTAAGGCTATCAATTACAGCCCTGAATGATTCAGTATATTGAGGGAAATAAGAACCTAACATTCTCTCTGATGTCTGCAAGCCAAGGGTATAGAAAGCCTGTAAGAATGGGAGAGGAGCTGATAATAATCTTTCTCTAAGAGTGTCAGTATCCGGATTATCTGCAAGCAAATCATCATATATGACATTGGCATTCTTCAATGGGAACTTGTCATTATTCTCTATTTGGTCTAACAGGTCTTTCACTTTCTGCATCTTCAACTCTGTATCTGCAATAGTAGGACCAGCAGCACCTCCTTGGGTATCAGACCTTGTAGCCTGTACTAACTGTCCCAAAGCATCAGCAGAGTTCATAATTCTCTTGAACAAATATCCAACTGCAACTTGTTTCTGATAGAACTCTATCTTCCTAAAGTCAGAAGTCTGAGACCTATCAGTAACAGCCTCCTTGGCAAGCATTATATTGTCTGCAAGCTCTTCAATGTAGAAGCTGTTGTTCTTATAGTTATCATAAGTCAAGTCACTATTGAGAGCAGCCCTTTCCTTGTACTTGTCAAGTACCTCATCAATAATAGTATCTTTGCCTTTACCCTCTCTGCTCTCTCTAAAGTAGGTTTGAGTGATTTCTTGGACAATAGGCTGCATCATAAGCAAACCTATTTCAATAGGATTGTAACCTAACCTTGAAAGAAGCATAGAAGCATCAGCAGTAAATGTATTCTGATTAAGTGCTGCAAGCACAGGGTCTTTCACATTATCCACAGAAGCAGCTAGGAAGCCAGCATTGTTCTTTGAGATAAATTCCTTATCCCTATTCATGACATCATGCAAAGATGTAAGTCTCTTTCCATTCAGTGTAAATGAACCATTTTCCTCATCTAGAGATAGCTGGGTGTGCTGCATCAGGGCATGGTTGGCATTATGGTTGGCATATATACCAATCAGCTTTGCACCAGTCATATTCTGTTGATGTAACATTACCTGAGTTCTTGGAGATAATGGGTCCATCTTAGTTTTAGTCTTTTCCGCCAGCTTATCAAGAGTGTCAAGGTCTAAGTCAAACAAGTATGAAGCAATGGACTTAGGATAAGATTTACCATCCTTTTGAACAGTCTTATCAAGTTTTACTCCTATTGCTTGCAAAGCGGTACTCAAATCACTCTCATAGGAATCATTTAGGATAGTCATTATCCTTGCAGACCTCTTTTGATAATCAAAACCACCGGGGTTAAGAATCTTAGAAGCTGTATCTGCATTAGTGAGAACCCCATACATCATATCTATCAACAAGTTATTTCTTGCTTCAAGACTATTCTCCTGTGGAGATTTGCTGAAATCATACTTGGCCTTTCTTATCTTAGTCTCTACCAAACTCCCCTTTATGCTATTGTAATAGTCAAACAGGTGCATCTCAGGAGTATCCTCAGAGAATGATATATTGCCATTCCTAATCTGGTCAATAGTCATTTTGACATTGTCTATGCCCCACTTCCTGAATCCCTGATTCTGCATAACCAAATCAGTAAACTTTTTCCAATTCACTTCCTTGGATATATTGAACTCAGGCAACATGATATACATCTTATCCACATCAAAGTCAGAACCTGACAGAGTAGTAATCTCAGCAGGAAGCATGATTGCAGAACCATTCTGTTGAGGCAGGAATCCCTTGATATACAGAGGAGCCATACTATACTTATCCTCTGTTGGAACTCTATATCCAATCAACTTTCTCAAATCCTCAGGAAGTTTAGTTACATCAAGCTGGTGAGTATTTGGGTCCATGAGAGGTTCATAGAACTCTCTGCTATATGCAGGCATATAACATTCAAGGTACTTGATTCTCTTGTTGGCACCTTCACCTTCAAATACTACATGAAGCTCATCAGTCAGGCCATAATCAGATACCTGAATCAATGCTCCACCTCTAATCTTCTGTTTAGTGATTCTACTCTTGATTACACTATTAAGAAGTGTCTGTACCCTTTGAGATTGTACAGGGTCAAAGAGAGGTATATTGAAGTTATTGTTCTCATCAAGAGTACAAGCCCTCATCATATCCATACCATATCTTTGATTACCTCTTATCTCTTCAAGTAAGATTTCTTCTACCTTCTTTGGGTCTTTGAATATCTTATCTACATCAGCAAATGCTTGAAGAATATTCTCAGCATTGATGGCATTATACAGGTCAAGCCACTCTTTCTTAGTCATCTTCTTACCATTAACCTCAATAATTGTGTCATCAGAGATGTCAGCAGTAATTAGCTTTCTAATCTGAGTACCTACCAACTGAACAGCATCAATAGCATGCTCAGGAGTTGCAGTCTGAATACCATAATCCTCATAAGATACCTTATGTACTACATTAGGATTCTCATTACCAAATCCGATACCTGTAGTATCCTTTAGTCTTTGGGTGACTTCGTCCTCTGTACTTACATCATTCAAATCTATGACACCTTGTTTCCCAACCTTAGTGGTGGATTCAAACTGTACCACATCAATCTGATTATCCTCCATAAACCTATTTATGGCTTTTAGCTTGCTTGACCTTCCTAATGGGCCAGCTACCAACTCATGCATTGCAAGTAACAGAAACTCTGAGTTCTTATGTTGCACAGGGGTTTTGATTCCAGTATGCCCTTCAACCCCACTGTTATTGTTGACTTGTGTATAGACATAAGGCTTCTTGGTCTGCCAAATGATATTGAAGTCCTTTATATTCCAATCTCCATTCTTGAAATTGTTATATGCCTGTTCCATATCATCTGTCCACTGTCCTGACATTCCTAGAATAGCTCTATAAGAACTCAGGCTTCTATAAGCTTGGGCATCTGCTACATTCACATTTCTGAACTTGCTAATGATATTATCCCTGTCTGTCTTGGTCATCTCATTCTTTCTGACCCTTTCATCAAGCACAGTCCTAATATCTTCAAGTACAGAAGACACTATTTCATCATCCTTCAAGTAAATAGTTCTTTCCCAATCTCTGCCAATTCTCTCACCTTTATAAGTAGCTTTAGTATTCAGTCTGAGGGCAGGAGCATGAACCTCCTTATATCTCTTCTGAAAGTCCTCAAGGTTCTTGTAGAAAGCAAGGTCAGTGGTAGTAAGTTGGATAATCTGTGAAGTAGCTAACTTACTATTCCAATAATACTCTCTGAGAGCATCTTTAGCATTGTTCTTTACAAATAGGCTCCTTGAGATTGATTGGGCATCTTTCAATTCCATCTCACCTCTTGTAGCCTTATCTATGAGTAAATTACTAATCTGCCCCATCAAGTTGTTTGCTTCTCTGGTACCAAAAGCACTATTATTGTTATAGGCTCTAAGTAAGAGTTCCATATTGGTGTTCCATAGAGAACCCAAAGCATCTTTAGCTTTGATAAGTGCTCTTGCAGTTATGCTGTTTTGCTTGGACTGTCCTTCAAAAGGCAAGTACTTGTATTTGCCATTAGGAAGCTCATCAAGTAGACCTACTGCCATCCAATCCCTGTAGGTTTGTTCAAAACCATCTTCCATCATGTCATTAAGTGTTTCTCTTAGAAACAGTCTAAGTTCAGCACCTGTGCCTTCATTTCTAAGCCTGTTAAGTCTGTCAATGAAGGTTTCCCCATTGTCATATTTGATATTATTAAGAGTAGGCAGGAACTTAAATTCTGCACCTCCAAGACTTTTTATAGAGCCATCTTTCTTCCTGACAATATCATAGTTTGCTATAGGCTCAACACTTCTATCACCTCTCTGATATGCCTCATCCCTCTCTCTGACCAGCATAATTCTGTCATATTCCTGATTAACCAAGTCTACTAACTTGTCAAGGATAACATCATCATAGAGCCTCTTCTTACCATTCTCATCCAATACATCTCCTGTGGTGTACTTTCTGAATTTGATAAACTCGGCAGAGGGACTATCTGAGAGTATAGGTACATGGTACCAAGCATACTTTATGCTAGATTTGGCAGAATCAGGGTCACCCCAATATTCCACTAGAAGTGCTAAAGTATAATCTAGGTCATCCCAGTTGGTATAATCTACCTTATCAGAGTTCAATACCACCTTATGACTGAGTCCTTTTCTTAGCTCCTCTGATTCTTCAATCTGCCTTAGCCAGTCATTTCTCCAGTGCCCATCCTTGTAAAACCATTCATAGTCCTTGAACTCTGTCTGCATAAACTGTTCAAATCTCTTTTTGTCATTCATGACATTCTTGAGGTTCTTAATCAGCTTACCTAAATAATTGGGGGTAACATGGGAATAATAGGATTTGTCATTCTCCCTTACACTACTTTCTATGGCATCTTCAGTTACTTCTGCCATCATACTTGCAATTGTATTATAGGCAGAACCAAAGGTATTGATAAGGTCTCCTCTCTTAACTGCTCCATTCTCATCCACCTTATCCTGCACTTTACCTCCAGCAACTCCACTAAATATAATGTTTAACTGAGGTAATAGAAGCGTGATAGGGTCAGTAAATGTAATCCCCGTAGCAGTCTTTATATTAGTCAATGAAGTCTTTAATACAGAGGGGTTAGCATCAATACCTAACATGTGAAGCAACTTCATTATGGTATTCCACACATCCTCTCTTTCCAAGAGTTGAAGTCTGGACTCTGTATCAAGGTTCTGAAACATATTATTTAATGTCTCAGTCCATTGTAATCCTTTGGCTGCATTATCCCTATTTATTTCTCCATTCTTTTCGTATATGCTATCATCATCAAGCTGTACTCCATTCTCATAATTATCCCTCCAAGCATCAAGAAGGTAATACACACCTTCAGGCTTGTTGATGGCAATAGTCTCCATCTTGAGTGTACCATCAGGCATTATCCTCTTCTTCTGAATCCAATAAGGCATATAATCCTTCCTGAAGTCCTGATAGAATTGAGAGAACAAAGTCTCATCACCTTGAATAAGCTTGGTAACCTGCTTTACCCAAGGCTTGATTTTTTGTAAATCCTCCATGAGAGGAATCATATCATCAGAGTTAATCATATCCTTTAACTTGTCAATGAAGGTAGCATGGACATAGTCTGCATCAAGGTATCTTGTGAAACCCAAATCATCCTTTTCATATTTACCTCTATAGTCAAGTTTAGGTACTTGTCTGATTACTTTTCTTACAGCCTGTGACAGTGACTCATGAGAACTTACTTGTCTGAAATTGGTCATCCAGCCATCCTTATAAGCCTCTTCTTGTCTCCAATCTTCTGCCTCATTATCCACTTCGCTATTACCTTCTGGGTCATCATTATTGAGGTTTGCATCAGCAGGTGCAATATAATTGGGGTCTATTCTAATACCCTCTGTCATTACAAGCAATGTACTTGCTTCCTCAGCAAGAGCCTTATAGACATAAGGGTCATCAACTATCTTCTTATATTCCTGATTCTTGTAGGCAGCTTTCTTCTTAGCAGCTTCCAGCTTCTGCTCATCAGAGAACTTATCAGCACCTTTCATGGAGTTGATTGCATTAAGTTCCTGCTGGGTTCTGCCTTCTTCAGTATCTTGCACATAAGAATTGAAGATATTGGCTACTCTCTTAAATATACCAGCAGGTGTATATTTCCTTATGGCAGAGAGTCTGTCCAAGCTATTAAGCTCAGCCTGCAATCCCTCTTTCTCTACACCACTTACATTATCAATTCTTCTCTTCAAAGAATCAGTCATCTCCTGTAGGGCACTATCAACTTCATTACTGAAGAGTCTTGCAATAAGTGCTACTCTATCTCTTCTTGTTGTTGGGTCAAAGAGTAAGTCCACCTTTTGCTGCTCCTCAATAGAAGTAATCCTTGGAGTGTCAAAAGAACTACCAAGTGCTTCATCAAGCTGTTCAACAGCTTCTCCACTTCTAAGCTCTTTAATGAAATCATTAAGTTCACTTCCTGATGGAATATCCTCAATAGACTTACTATTCTTTTCCTGCCACATACCAACCAGATTGAGTACTGATTGTTCTGTCTCATTAGGAAACTTTTTAGCTAATTCTTTAATTCTTGGTGTTATAGTTAAACAACTCATATAATTAAAAGTATTATTTTGTGCAAAGGTAAGAAATTTAATTTTAATATGCAATGTGCTGCATAGAAAGTTAAGGAGGAATAAGTGATTAACTTACTCCTCCTTGCAAAGTTACTCAACTGTATATTTTACTCCATTGTAGATAAGTTGAGATATGGTGTTAATGTTTACCAACCTCTCTCCTGTATCCTTTTCAGTCTTCTCAATGTCCATATCCATACACCTGTATTTGCCATCTCTTGAGACAAACTGAATCTTGAAGCCCCTCAATACCCTGTCCTCTCCTTCAGTATAATCCTTTATAGGATTGCTTTGAACAAACTCAAGAGCTTCTTTATAGGCAGTGGCCATAGACTTCTTCTGTCTCTTTGCCTTATCAATCATACTAATGGCTTCCATTCTCTGAGCTTCCTTCTCAGATTCAAACTGCTTTTTAGTCTTGGCCTTATCTTGTTTCTTGAAGACTACGGTGAATACTTCAGAGGACCTGATGCCCTCAAAGATAGTCCTGATACCGGGGGTACCATCTTTCTTGTCCTCCCTAGTAACCTTTACTTCTTTCTCATATTGGTCTGAAGTATTAAGCATGTTATAGACATACTCATTACTAAGATTTACAGTCTTTCCACTCTCAAGATGCTTGAATACAACACTTTCTGACTTTACTTCTTTAACAACGTAGTGAGATTCTTCCGAGAAGATGTCTCCTACTTCGATTTCCCTAAGATTTACTTTCATACTTTTTTTTTTAATATAAAACTTCCTTTGAATACGCTAAATATACATCAACCATTTCCGTATCACCTTCCTCCACAAACTTCTGGTAATTGGCCTTATAGAGTGCTTTTGCATTCTCACCTCCTCTTGATAGCGCAGCAACCTCAACAAGCTGTGAGGTTTTTGAATCTGTACTGAAGGGAGAGTGAACACCATTAGTCATTTCGGACAATTCAGTGAACCACCGACTGTCACCAATAGAAAGTGTATCAAACTTAATACCTTTTTTTAGCGGCTTTCTTAGCCTCTGCCCTCCAGTCAATTTTATTGTTGCGTACTCTATCCCCATAGGAATATCCTACCTCATGAGGTGTAGCATCAGCAATGAGTAGCACAGACTTAACAGAACCTTCCCTCCAAGATGTTTCTTCAGTTATCTTCTTAATGACCAACTCATAAAACTCGCTACCATCACCTCCATAAGTGTTCTCAGCTTTACTTATAAACTCAATAATCTCATGCCCGTCATATGTAAGGTCAAGTACTTGATACGCCTTACCAAACTCATGCTGGCTCTCCATATCACAATAGTCCCCAAATGCTACAACACCTAATTTAAGGTTGGGATTAACAGCAAACAGCTTAGGCACAAGTTCAGTGACATATTCCTTTACTGACCTTATGCAGCTTGCCATAGACCCAGTGGTATCAAATGCAATGACCATATCAAGCATTCCATCATTACTAGTTTTACTCTTTGCCTCACTTATATTCTTAGGCTTAATTAGATTTGTCCTCATTGTTTAAATAAGTTTAGATATGTTTTCCATAAACTTCTCAGTTTCCTCCTTACAAGCATTGATGGTTTCAATGTCATGTTGTAGGGACTCTATCTGAGCACTTTTGCTTTTAACATCCTCTTCCATCTCTGCATGGAGGGTGCTTGCATTCTCATGTGCAGCTTTGAATACAGCCTTGATAGGTGCCAGCCTGTCATTGAACAGAGTGGGATTAATCACTTTCTTCTTTCCTAGTAAACTCATTCTTTTTTTTTAGTTGTTAATATATCCTCTTGCAATAAACTCCTCTTGCAGAGGAATAGCCAATTCTCTTGCTTGGGGATGTGCACTGGAAGAACATCTTAACTCGAAGAAATGTTTCCAATCAGATACAAACCCTGTCATTACTAATTCTGTTTTTAAAGAATTAGGTAATACTGCCCTTGCTTGTTGAGGTCTCCAGTTTCTGTCTAGTAAACTAAAGTAAGTTTTTTCACTATATATAAGACTTCTGATATATTCAGCAGCTTCATTGGTAATTCCCTTGCCAGAGTCAGTAATTAAGCACCTATCATATTTCTCCTCAACATCTTCTAAGGTATAAGAGCCTTCTACAATATTAAGCCAACAAGGAATAATAAATGTACACTCACTATCAAACTTATCCTTAGAATAATTACAGTATCTAGTACTCTCTTGAGCAAAAGAGAATACTCTATGCCTTACAAACTCATGACTCACACCTCTGTCACAGATGAACTTAACAGTAATTCTTTTCTCGTGATATACTGTAGGTTCACAAATATATTGTAAATCGTCAAGCCAATCATTCTCTACTAGTACTCTAAGATTAGTAGTAACATATAGGTATATACCATCATCATTTGTTACTGAGTAAGAATTATATTCATATTTTTCCAACTTATTAAAATCCTCTTCTTCACCATCTTCAGGATGTATATACCTATTTATGACCTCTGTTTCGCATTTAAGATACACAGTACCATGTTCAAGCATAGCACCATGACCACTTGCAATCATCCTATCAACAAATGCTTTAGCAGTGCCTTCTGCTATCTTGTCTTCTGACTTATAGCATACTCTACCTGCTCCCTCTATCTGTTTATATACTCCTTCAAGTCCAGAAGGTTGTTCCCGTATCTCAAATGATGGTTTAATCAATTTCATTGTGCCTAAATATTTTACTTATTAATTCCATAATCCTATCTTCTTTCCTGCTAATTCATCAATAAAACAGAATCTAGTTCCGTCCTTCAAGGAACGTATATACTTACTGAAGTGTGCAATTAAAGGAGCACCATTTCTTACCCCAACAACTTGCCCTATCCTATATACTTCTTCACTAGGAGAGTTCTCTGAATCTATTCCAATAAAAAACACAACTTTGTCTTTATATTCAGAACACTTTTTGCAGGCATGGTCAGAAAATCCTACAGCCTTTCCATCTAACTCCTCTACTTCAGAAGCAGCTTTCTTTGTAAGGCGAGTGTTTGCCACAATTACCTCTTCAGCTACTCCTCCGCAGATTGGGCACATGTACCTGACCAAGGAAACTTTAAAATTATCCATTTTCTTTCTTTTTTTTTTAAATATTAAAATAAAAACAAAAAAAAAAAAAAAAAAAAAAAAAAA
>ERZ791912.981-NODE-981-length-15041-cov-38.899840_pt1 | contig 15041 bp, 17 predicted proteins | sample MGYA00510141_ERZ791912 | MGnify/ENA primary metagenome ERZ791912 (study PRJEB30046, sample SAMN00792082) | human gut metagenome | study: EMG produced TPA metagenomics assembly of the A metagenome-wide association study of gut microbiota in type 2... | reverse complement strand
AAAGACAATATCTATGTTGGCAATACTCTTTAGTTTATGCTTCTCATTCCTTTGGGCTAACCGAAAGGAAGAGAAAGAAAGTTAGTGATGAAAAACACAGACACACCGACCTGAGAGTGTTTTATACCTCTCCCGGCCGGTGTGTCTTATCGTTTTATCCAATATGTTTGTTCCTTCGTTTACAGTTTGTTGCCCTCTTTGGGGAACACCACTGTAGGCTCATAGGTCTTAGCCTCCTCAAAGTCCATCAGCGCATAGGCGATGATGATAACAGTATCACCCACCTGCACCTTACGGGCTGCGGCACCATTGAGACAGATGCAACCGCTTCCGCGCTCACCTTTTATAATATAGGTCTCGAGACGCTCACCATTGTTGTTGTCCACTATCTGAACCTTCTCGCCCGCTATCAGCCCTGCGGCATCCATCAGGTCTTCATCTATCGTGATGCTGCCCATATAGTTGAGGTTGGCCTCTGTCACCGTCACACAATGGAGCTTAGCCTTCAATACTTCTATCTGCATAATATCGGTTTGTTTAACAATCGTTTATCCTTTATATCTGATATGGTCGATGAGACGGATAGGAGTCTTACCACAATATACTGTGATACAACCCACTACGTAGTCGCTCGCTTCCCATGAATCCACATCCTGCAGGCTGTCGCCGTCTACAATCTCAAAATACTCTACTTCCAGTCCTTCTATGGCGTTGATGTCAGCCACAACCTTGTCGTGAGTCTCCTTCACCGTATGGCTCTTGGCATATTCCACACTCTCCTTCAGAGCCTTGTAAATAGCTGGAGCTATGGCACGCTCATCGGCTGAAAGCAAAGTGTTGCGGCTACTCTTTGCCAATCCGTCCTCATCACGGACAATAGGACACTCCACAATCTGTACATCAGCCCCGATGTACTTCACGAGTTGCTTGATGACAGCAATCTGCTGCCAGTCCTTCTCTCCGAAATAAGCACGGGTAGGACGTACAATATAGAACAGGCGGCTTACCACCTGACACACACCATTGAAATGACCAGGACGACGGGCACCCTCCATGACTGTAGATACAGGTGGAAACTCGAAATGACGCTCATCGGGTGTAGGATACATCTCCTTGACTGATGGTGCGAACACATAATCAGCTCCACAAGCCTCCAAAAGCTTGCAGTCGGCTTCGAGTGTACGAGGATAACGGTCCAGGTCACCCTGATCGTTAAACTGAGTAGGGTTCAGGAAAACCGAGACTACTGTCACGCCATTCTCATTCACACTACGCTTGACGAGAGAGGCGTGACCCTCATGAAGCGCTCCCATAGTTGGTACAAGACCGATTTCCTTACCCTCCTTGCGAACTGCGAAGAGTTCATTCTGGAGGTCAACAATCTTATCGAATACTTTCATTGCTAAATTTGTTTTCGGGGTGCAAAATAACAACTTTTTTCTTAAATAAGAAAGAAATATTATAAAAATATGCCAATAAAGCGGTTCTTTTTCTTGTTTTCGACAAAAAGTTGGCTTAATTTGAAGTTTTTTTTGTATCTTTGCACCTAATTCGTAAGAATAAAATTATAACTATGGCAAAGAAAGTATTATTCATCAATCAGGAGATTGACCCCTACGTGGCAGAAAGCCACATGTCAGTAATGGGACGTGAGTTACCTCAGAAGATGCAGGAAGCAGGCTTCGAGATTCGCACATTCATGCCCAAATGGGGCACTATCAACGAGCGCCGCGGCCAGTTGCACGAAGTCATTCGCCTGTCTGGAATGAATCTTATCATCGACGATACAGACCACCCTTTGATCATCAAGGTGGCCTCTATCCCTGTCACACGCCAGCAGATATACTTCATCGATAACGACGACTATTTCAACAATCGCCAGATGGGTACCGACGAAACTGGTCAGGAGTATACAGATAATGGTGAACGCGCCATCTTCTTTGCAAGAGGCGTGCTCGAGACTGTGAAGAAGCTACGCTGGCAGCCCGACGTCATCATCTGTCAGGGATGGATGAGCGCTGTGGCTCCACTGTACATCAAGACGGCTTTTGCTGAAGAGCCTTCCTTCGCCAACACAAAGGTCATCTCGGCTCTTTACACCAATGAGCTGAAGGGACAGTTGGGCGACAACTTCTCTAACTGTGTTGACTTCCGCGAGGCCAAGTCGGAACTGCTCGAAGGATACAAGACTCCATTCGATTTCACCGAGTTGGGCAAACTGGCTATCGACTACAGCGACGGTGTCATTGAGGGAGAAGCCAACGTTTCGGAAGTACTGCTTCAGTATGCTGCCGAGAAGGAGAAGCCTGTGATGAAATTCCCTGGTGATGACTATACCGAAGCCTACAAGAACTTCATCAACGAGGTTTGTCCCGACGAATAACAAAATCAAAGATATTATTTCAAGGATAATGAAACTATTTAAGATAACCACACTGGCCATCGCTGCCCTCTTCATGGCATCATGCGATGACACAACAGACTCTATAGGCCAGTCTGTCACCAACAGAGTAGACGGGCTCAACATATCCGACGCACGCTACAATGTGATAACAGAATCGGCCGCTACAGGTTCGGTGCTCAGCAACAACAGCAACGGCATCATAGGAATGGTAAAGGACCCTGAAACTGGCAACTATGTCACAGGCAACTACATGGCACAGTTCTCTACCCTCGCCTCTTTCGAACTCGACACACTTGACTATATTCGCTACGCCCATGGTGGAGAATACGAAAACGGAGTGTACAAGGGAGGAAAGGTGACTGCCGATTCATGCTATCTGCTCGTAAACTACGAGAGTTCGTACGGCGATACCCTTGCACCGATGAAGGTGACGGCTTACGAAATGAGCAAGCCTATGGAGGAAGGTCAGAATTACTACTCCGACTTCGACCCTATAGCCAAGGGATATGTCAACACAGCTAACAGCTACAAGGCTTCTGCCACCTATACGCTGAAGAACAAATACTTCAAGATTTACCTCAACAAGCGCTATACTGCCAAGGACGGCACCCAGTACGACAACTATGGTGCTTATCTGATGACCATGCGTAAGGACCATCCTGAATACTTCAAGAACAACTATCAGTTTGTTCACAACGTATGTCCGGGCTTCTACATCAAGCATGAGGCGGGTATCGGAAACGTAGCCAAGGTAAACATCATGCAGCTGGTATTCTGTTGGGAGCGCTGGAAGAACATCAAGTCGTATGACGGTCTGCGCGACAGTACTGAGAAGAGAAACTATTCTTACCCCTTCTTCAGCACACAGGAAGTACTGCAGACCAACTACATAGAGAGCGACCAGAACAGCATCAACAACATGCTGACCCAAACCAACTGCACCTATCTTAAGTCTCCAGCTGGCATCTACACCACAGCCACACTTCCTGTTGAAGATATCATGCGAGGACATGAGAACGACACTTTGGCTTTGGCTTCGGTTACATTCCCAAGAATGAACAACCAGGAAAGTGACGACGAATACACATTCGCCACACCTGCCAACATTCTGATGATACCGGTTGATAGTCTGACAAGCTTCTTCGAGCATGGCAACATTACCAACTACCGTACCTCTTACACGGCAGCCTTCAACTCGAGCAGCACCTCTACACCAAAGAACGCCTACACCTTCAACAATATCGGCAATCTGATTACCGAGATGTACAAGGTGCCTGTGGCTAAGCGAACAGCCAACTGGAACAAAGTGGCGCTTCTGCCCGTAAGCATCAGCTACGTGACACGCGACAACTACCAGTATGTAAGTAAGATAACCCACGACATGGGACTCTCCACTACCCGACTGTTCAGGGGTGACAACTCCACCAACAGTGAGGGCAAACCCGCAAGTCCCATACAGATAAAGGTTATCTACAGCAAGTTCAAAGAATAGACATTATATATAATAAGGTATATAAATATAGAAGTAAATATATTGTAAGCATGGCAGACAATTTCCTGGAACGTCATCGCGAACAGTACGAAGCACGAAAGGCAGCATGGCTCAGAAAGAAGAAACATCTTCCCAAACTGAAAGCCAAGGCTGCCTTTCAGCGTCCTGACGACGAAGCACTGTAAAGCATGACAGGCAACAAACACCCCAAAATATTGACAGAAGTCAAATACCATGGCACTGAATGGCAAAAAGTGCCACCATCTTGACATGTATCAAAAAATCGCACATTTTCATATCTTTGTCATGTCTTTGTGACGGATATTCAATAAAATGGCATTACCTTTGCACTCGAAAAGGTAAGATTGTTTTAAAGGATAATGTTAAACCGAGGCTCAAAGGGAGCCTCCTAAAAAGAAAGGAAAAGACTATGATTACAGTAATGATTTTATTGGTTGTAGGTGCTATGGTAGCACAGGCAATCCATGTAAACAACAAAATGGAAATGGGCAAGTAAAATCTCACACACAATTGAGCCCACAGTATTAACACAAAAAAGAAAGAAAGGATAACAATTATGAAAACAAAGATTATGAATTTGGTAAAGTGCATCGTTGCAAACTATATGTCAGCCATGAACAACTATGGCGAGGCATTGCTCAGAGGCAAAGGTTTGAACTGCGCATAAAGAGAGAAAATACAGAGTAAATAACAAATAAAGAGAGAGGCGTGCAAGTAGCAAAATACTTGTGCGCCTTTTTTTTCGGCAAATAATCTGCCAAACATTTGCTTCTTTCCTGTAGAATGATTAACTTTGCAGACATTATGAGAATAGACATCATTACAGTATTACCCGAAATGCTGGAGGGATTTTTCGGAGAATCCATCCTGGCCCGTGCACAGAAGAAAGGACTGGCAGAGATTCATCTGCACAACCTGAGAGACTATACACTCGACAAATGGAAACGTGTAGACGACTATCCATACGGTGGAAGCGCCGGCATGGTGATGCAGTGTGAACCTATCGACCGTTGCATCTCTGCCCTGAAGGCTGAACGCGACTACGATGATGTCATCTACGTGTCGCCTGATGGAGAGACCTTCAACCAGAAGATAGCCAACGAGATGTCGATGCAAGGCAATCTCATCATTCTGTGTGGACACTACAAAGGTATCGACCAGCGTGTGCGCGACCACCTCATCACCAGAGAGATCTCCGTGGGCGACTATGTGCTGACAGGAGGCGAACTGGCAGCTGCCATCATATCTGATGCCGTGATACGACTCATACCAGGTGTGATCAGCGACGAGCAGAGTGCACTGTCTGACTGTTTCCAGGACGACATCCTCGCTGCACCTATCTATACCCGACCTGCCGACTACAAGGGATGGAAAGTACCCGAGATCCTCTTGAGCGGAAACGAGGCAAAGGTAAGACAATGGGAATTCGACCAGGCCATGGAGCGTACCAGACGACTGCGCCCCGACCTGTTGGGAGAAGAATAGAGAAAATCAACATAAATTATTAACTATTAAACCAATTTTATTATGGCTAATTATGCAGAAAAACCCCAGATGGGATTTATTGAGGCATGCTCGACAGCATGCAAGAAAATCGTAACATTCAAAGGCAGAGCACGCCGCTCAGAGTTTTGGTGGGCCATATTAGGTATATTCATCATCAACCTCATCACCTCTCCACTTGGCTACATGGGAATAACTGGTGTTATCATCTCCAACCTTCTAAGCCTCGTTATCACCATTTTATCCTTATCACTGACTTTCCGCCGTCTGCATGACACAGGCCGTAGCGGATGGTTTGTTGGCATACCCTTCATTATCAGCATGATTGGTCTTGTTGTCATTATCTATGGCATTCTCAGCATGGACATCAATATCTTTGAACTGATAGAAACTCCTGACATGCTGAGCCAAGAAATCATTGAAAACATGAGCAACAGCACCTCTATGAACATTATGGCTGGTTCATTCCTGTTTTTCATCAGCGGACTGCTAAGTATCGTAGTATTCGTCTTCTGCTGCTTGGATTCAAAACCAGGAACCAACAAGTACGGCGAAAGCCCCAAGTATGTAGAAGAGGTATAAACAACAGAACTTTCGCAAGTACTATAAATAAAACAAGCATATCAAAGATGCTCCTTACAGAAGGCTTCGCCCAGAGCGAAGCCTTCTTCGTACAGGCGCTCCAGCTTGTCGGTATCCTTTTCGATACGTCCCACTTCCAACGGCCGCAAAGGACGTATGCAGGTTATCTTGCCTGCAGCCTCCAGGTCGTCTATCAGTTGTATCTGCTCATTATATGTCTTATGACGATGGCTCAACGCCACACGCAGACGCGGATAGTTCTTATATATATAAGGTATCTTTCTGTCCTTCCCGTCATCACGCCATCCTTTGTTGCGCGTCAGCACCACCACATTGTGCTCATATCCCTTCTCTATGGCACGCAGTACCGGAATACTGTCGGCTATACCACCATCCAGCATCGGGATACCATCCACCCATACTATCTTGCTCACAAAAGGCAGACTGCTGGAGGCACGTACAATGTCGAGCGCACGCTGTCGGTCATGATTCTCTGACATATACATGGCCTTTCCTGTCAGACAGTTGGTGGTAACCATCTCAAAACGGTCGGCATACTTGAAGTAGGTATCAAAATCAAAGGGCAACAGTTGATTGGGAAACTTGTCGTAAAGCAGTTTCCTGTCGAAAATACACCCCTGAGTCACCAGATGGTGCAGGCCAATATACTGATAGCGGGCCAAATAATCAATATTGGAAATACGTGCACGACGTGGCTGACGGCTCATATACGACATACCGTTACAAGCCCCTGCCGACACTGCCACCGTGAAGGGGAAATACAAATCATACTTCATAAAGGCATCCAGCACACCACTGGTAAACACACCACGCATACCGCCGCCTTCCAACACCAAACCTGCACTAAGTCTTAAGTTCATAACCTACTGTCCGTTTCTATTTTTATCCGTTTTGCAACAAAATGTAGTCCGAATCTATTAATATTTTATAAATTCACACTAAATATACACTTTTGATTGCAAAGATAAGCATTTTTAGGGAAATAATTACTAACTTTGCAGCAAATTAAAGTAAAATTCTAAAATATGTTTAGCAAGGATACTTATATCAAGCGCCGCAAAGAGTTGAAAGAACTGGTAGGAAGCGGCGTCATCATTATTTTTGGCAACAACGAATCGCCTTGCAATTTCCCTAATAACGGGTATGCACCTTTTCGACAAGACTCTTCGTTCCTGTATTACTTCGGACAAAACCGAGACGGATTGGTTGGTGTGATAGATGTAGACAATGACATCGAGACACTCATTGGCGACGACATAGACATTGAAGACATCGTTTGGTACGGAAGCGTAGACAGTGTGCACGATATGGCTGAACAAGTGGGAATCCAGAACACGGCTCCAATGAAGTCGCTGAAGACCATCTGCAACAACGCCATGTCGAAGAAGCGCAAGATACACTTCCTCCCTCCTTACAGATGGGACATCAAGTTGCAGATATTCGATCTGCTCGGCATTCATCCCAACCAGCAGAAAGAGGAAGCATCGCTTACTCTCATTCAGGCTGTAGTGAAGATGAGATCTACCAAGTCGGCAGAAGAGATTGAGGAACTGGAGCGTGCTGCTGTCATCGGTTACAAGATGCACACCACAGCCATGCGACTTACCCGTCCGGGGCTGACTGAGAAATATGTAGCAGGACAGGTCGACGGCATTGCCAACTCGTATGGTGCCATGGTCAGTTTCCCAACCATCTTTACCCAGCACGGTGAAATCATGCATGGCAATCCATCCATGAACATACTCCAGGAAGGCCGCTTGGCTCTTTGCGATGCAGGTGCAGAAACCATCAACAACTATTGTTCTGACAATACACGCACCATGCCTGTAAGCGGTAAGTTCACACAGCGCCAGCTGGAGATTTACTCTATCGTGGAAGCCTGTCATGACTATACACTCGAGGTGGCCAAGCCTGGCGTAAAATATGCAGACGTACACTTTGCAGTATGCCGACTGATGTTTGATAAACTGAAGGAACTGGGACTTGCCAAGGGCGATACCGAAGAGGCAGTAAGAGCCGGAGCTCATGCCATGTTCCTGCCCCACGGCTTAGGTCACATGATGGGTATGGATGTACACGACATGGAGAATCTTGACCAAATAAACGTTGGCTTCGACGAGGAGGTTCGTCCTAACCTGGAACAGTTTGGTACCAACTGTCTGCGCATGGGACGACGCCTGCAGGAAGGCTTTGTCGTAACAGACGAACCGGGCATATACTTTATTCCAGCACTCATCGACGACTGGAAGGCAAAGGGGCACTGCGCAGAGTTCCTCAACTTCGACAAGTTGGAAACATACAAGGACTTCGGAGGAATCCGCATCGAGGACGATGTGCTCATCACCAAGGATGGCTGCCGATTTATCGGTAAAGACCGAATCCCCTACCACCCTAAGGATGTGGAGGAGTTCATGGGCAAAGAATAAGAAGTTCTCAGATGCCCCAACCTAAAGAGAAAGAATACAACATTATTAATAATTTAAAAAGAGAAAAGTTAATGAAGAAGACATTGATTGTCGCTGCCATGATGGCTTTGGTTGCCACAGGTGCAAGCGCAAAGACAGCGAAGGACTCAGCTGCCATCGCTAAGAACAAGCCTGTATTTACAGTGGTAAAGCAGAACCCTATTACAAGCATCAAGGATCAGAACCGTAGCGGTACGTGCTGGGCATACTCTACCCTCAGTTTCTTTGAGAGCGAGATTCTGAAAAAGACTGGCAAGACATACGACCTCAGTGAGATGTACGTAGCCAACAAGACTTATATGGATCGTGCCACTATGGCAGTCCGTATGCACGGAGACGTTAGTTTCTCACAGGGTGGCAGCGCCTACGATGTACTCTATGCTTTGCAGCACTATGGCATCGTTCCTGAGAACGCCATGCCTGCACCAGGCACATTGACCGGTGACTCACTTGCCAACTTCGGCGAGTTCTTCGATGTCATGACTCCTTACGTAGAGGCTGTAGCCAAGAGCAAGGCCAAGAAGATTTCTACTGCATGGAAGAGCGGCTTGCAGGGCATCATCGACTCTTATATCGGCGAAACTCCTGAGAAGTTCACATACGAGGGCAAGCAGTACACTCCTGAGACTTTCTGCAAGAGCCTCGGCATCAATCTTGACGATTATGTTACCATCACCAGCTATACTCACCACCCAATGTGGAGCAAGTTTGCTGTTGAGGTACAGGACAACTGGCGCTGGCCTTTGAGCTACAACGTGCCTATGGAAGACCTCTGCAAGATCATTGACAACGCCGTTAATAATGGTTACACTGTAGCATGGGGTGGCGACGTGACCGAAGATGGTTTCACACGCAAGGGCTTAGGTATCGCCTACGATGTTAAGAAGGTACGCTCTATGGCTGGCACCGATGCCGACCACTGGTTCAAGCTCTCAAAGAGCGAGAAGAACGAAAAGCTCGACTCACTCGGCGTGAATGCTCCTGAAATCGTTCCTACACAGAAGATGCGTCAGGATGCTTTCGACAACTGGGAGACTACCGACGACCACGGCATGCACATCTATGGTATCGCCAAGGATCAGAACGGTAAAGAGTACTATATGGTAAAGAACTCTTGGGGCGAGTATGGCGACTACAAGGGAACCTGGTACATGACCAAGGCATTCGTAGCTTACAAGACCATGGATTTCATGGTTAACAAGAATGCCATTCCTAAGGATATCCGCAAAAAGCTCGGCATCTAAAAACAATCAACAAACATACCGTAAGGGGCTGCAAAAATACTTTGCAGCCCCTTATTTTATTATTTTCATCTAAAACATTTCTTATTGTCATAATATTTTCGTAACTTTACAGCCAGAAAATAAAAAACAATAAAATGCATTTTAAATGGAATTATGAAGCACCGACACCAGAACAGCAAAAAACGGCTAAAGAATTAGGCGACAAGCTCAATGTCAGCCCTATCCTTGGTCAGCTTCTTATCCAGCGAGGCATCACCACAGAATCGGCTGCAAAGAGATTCTTCAGACCACAGCTGGCCGACCTAATCAATCCCTTCCTGATGAAGGATATGGATGTGGCTGTCGACCGACTGAATGATGCCATGGGACGGAAGGAACGCATCTTGGTCTATGGAGACTACGATGTAGACGGATGCACGGCTGTTGCCTTGGTATACAAGTTTCTGCAGCAGTTCTATTCCAATATAGAATACTACATACCCGATCGGTACGACGAGGGGTATGGAGTAAGCAAGAAGGGAATAGACTATGCCTACGAAACAGGTGTCAAACTGATTATTATCCTCGACTGCGGCATCAAGGCAGTCAAGGAAATAGAGTATGCCAAGACTCTTGGCATCGATTTCATTATCTGTGATCACCACGTGCCCGACGAGGTGATGCCACCGGCCGTGGCCATACTCAACCCCAAGCAACCAGACGACCCTTTCCCATTCAAGCATCTTTGTGGATGTGGCGTAGGCTTCAAATTCATGCAGGCTTTTGCCAAGGACAACGGAATACCTTTCTCACGACTCATTCCCCTGCTCGATTTCTGTGCCGTCAGCATTGCTGCCGACATCGTACCGGTAGTAGACGAGAACCGCATCCTGGCTTTCCATGGTCTGAAGCTACTCAACTCCAATCCCAGCATAGGCCTGAAATCTATCATCGATATCTGCGGACTCAACGGACGTGAAATATCCATGAGCGATATCGTCTTCAAGATAGGACCACGCATCAATGCCTCCGGACGAATGGAAAACGGCAAACTGAGTGTTGACCTCTTGGTGGAGCGCGATTTTGCCACAGCCCTGCGCATGGCAAAACATATCAATGAATACAACGAACAGCGCAAGGACATCGACAAGCAGATGACCGAAGAAGCCAACGGCATCGTGTCGAGACTGGAAAGCCAGAAGCACAACTCCAGCATCGTCCTCTACGACGAAGGATGGAAGAAAGGCGTGATAGGCATCGTGGCATCACGACTGACCGAAATCTATTTCCGCCCCACCGTGGTACTCACAAAAGAAGGCGACATGGCTACCGGCTCTGCCCGCAGTGTGACAGGATTTGACGTTTACTCTGCCATCAAGAGCTGCCGCGACCTGTTGGTCAACTTTGGCGGACATACCTATGCTGCCGGACTCACCCTGAAATGGGAACATGTCAAGGAGTTCAGAAACCGTTTCCAGAAATATGTGGAAGAACACATCTCGCCTGAACAAACCGAGGCTATCCTGAACATAGACGCTGTCGTCGACTTTAAGGATATCACCAAGCACCTCCACAACGACCTGAAGCGCTTCTCACCCTTTGGTCCCTGCAACCAGAAGCCAGTATTCTGCACCCACCGAGTGTACGACTATGGCACAAGCAAGGTGGTGGGACGCGAGCAGGAACACATCAAGTTGGAACTGGTAGACTCCAAGTCGAGCAATGTGGTCAATGGAATTGCCTTTGGACAGAGTGCGTCTGCCCGATACATCAAGAGCAAGCGCAGTTTCGACATAGCATATACCATCGAGGAGAATGTCTTTAAGAAAAATCAGGTACAACTGCAGATAGAAGACATACGACCCAATGAAAACTGAATAGACACAAGATCTCATACCCTATCAACCCATGGATAAATTTCAGGAGATATTACATACTTACTGGGGATTTTCCGACTTCCGTGGCATACAGCGCGATATCATCGAAAGCATTGCCGCCGGAAAGGATACTTTGGGTTTGATGCCTACGGGTGGAGGAAAGTCTATCACGTTTCAGGTTCCTGCACTTGCACAGGAGGGTGTGTGCATCGTCATCACACCTCTGATAGCCTTGATGAAAGACCAGGTACAGCACCTCAAGGAGCGCGGCATACAGGCTGCCGCCATCCATGCCGACAAATCGAGAAGCGAGGTGATACAGATTCTCGAAAACTGTATCTTTGGTGGTATCAAGATTCTGTATGTATCACCCGAACGACTCGCCTCCGAGATTTTCCAAACCAAACTGCGCCATATACCGGTGAGTTTCATCACTGTAGATGAAGCCCATTGTATCAGCCAGTGGGGCTACGATTTCCGTCCTTCCTACCTAAATATTGCCAGCATCAGGGATATGAAACCCAACACCCCTATCCTTGCCCTTACCGCTACGGCTACACCAGACGTTGTCAACGACATACAGGAAAAACTGCATTTCGAGAAGAAGAATGTGTTCAAAATGAGTTTTGAGCGCAAGAACCTGGCATATATCGTACGCACCGTAGGCGACAAGATCAACGAGATGGTGCACATCCTGAGATGCACAGAAGGCTCTGCCATCGTCTATGCCAGAAGCCGGAAACGTACCAAGGAGATTGCCACCCTGCTCAACCAGAATGGCATAAAGAGCACCTTCTATCATGCAGGACTCCTGCCATCTGTAAAAGATGAGCGCCAAAAAGCCTGGCAACAGGACGAGGTGAGAGTCATCGTGGCTACCAATGCCTTCGGTATGGGTATCGACAAACCTGATGTAAGGATGGTTATCCATATCGACTGTCCCGACTCATTGGAAGCATATTTCCAGGAGGCTGGACGCGCTGGCCGAGACGGTAACAAGGCTTATGCCGTATTGCTCTACGACCCCAGCGATGAGCGAAAGCTCAGGAAACGCATCGACGACACATTCCCGCCAAAAGATCTGATCAGGGATGTTTACGAGCATCTGGCATACTTCTTCCAGATAGGCGTTGGCAGCGGAAAAGGAAAGACATTCGAGTTCAATATAGAAAAGTTCAGCTATATCTACAAGTTTTTTCCTGTCAGGGTGGACTCTGCACTCAGAATTCTGGAACGTAGTGGCTACATACACTACGAGGACAATCCCGACGGAAAGGCACGTCTCATGTTCTGCCTGAACAGAAACGATCTGTATTTGTTCGACAACCTCTCTCCCAAAGAGGAGGCCATTGTGACGGCTCTGCTGCGCACCTACGGCGGGCTGTTCACCGACTTCGTTTATATCGATGAGAGCCTGATAGCCCATCAGGCTGATACAAGCACAGAACAGGTATATGTCGTTCTCAAGAACTTCGCAGCACGCCATATCGTCAAGTTCGTACCAAGGCGCAAGACTCCTTATATCACATACACAAGAGACAGAATAGATGGCGAGAAGGTTCTCATACCACAAGAAGTATGGGAACAGAGACGCGAGCAATACGTACGGCGAATAGAAGGAATCCTGCACTATGCACAGGAAGATTACATCTGCCGTTCCAGACAGTTGCTGGCATACTTTGGCGAGGCAAGCCGCGAGGACTGCCACCAGTGTGATGTCTGCCTGGAACAATACACCAGCAACAAAACAAGAAAAAAGGAATTCGAGAAAGCCAAGCAGGCCATACGTCAGCTGCTTGGCGACCACAAACCACACTTCATCACCGAACTGCGCAACATCCTGCTTCCTTCCGAGTACGTGGATGAAGCATTGGAATACTTAGTGGGTGAAAATCAAATCCATATCGATGGATCGTATATCTCTTCTGACATAGATCTTGGTTTGGATATGCATCGATATTGAGTATTTTTGGTTTGGAAATGGAATGCGAAATAATAGTTTTGATTTGGAATGGTCCGATGACATCGGATACAGTAACGACTCAGAAAGGTAAGTCTTTCACTTTGTATAATATTCCGTTATATTATGCCGGATATCTGCAGGTGTTCTTGGATAGAATAAGCGATACTCATCCTTGTAATAAATAAGATTCTGTAGATGGTTGGCTAAATTAATATGGTTCATGCACGTTAATTTGTTTTTTTATGAAAATGTATCAAAGTATCATTTTTTATATTCAATATCGTTATAACTAATTGATATAATACCAGTTATCTACAATGAGACTTCTCTTGAAATATGAGATAAAGTATCATAGAAGTATCACAAAAATCTCATTTTAAGCGAAAAATATCATTTTCGATGCGGCATTATGCCTTATTCCACGTTATTAAGATAATCAATCATTAAGCCAACTTACGCAAATGGGAAGTTAAAGAAGTTAAAGAAGTTCGTGCCCACTACATGATCCCTTATGGACCAACGTATGGGCATCCGCTGAACAACCAGTGGGCATCAACAGAACAAGCCTTGGGCACACACTGCCAATACGGCGGGCAACGAATGCCCAATTATTAGATTTATTTTGAGCACTATCATTTCTATTTCCAACAAGCATTCAAAGAAAACATAATGAAGAATACCTACATCAACTTTCGCAAATGGGGAAGTTAAAGAATTTAAAGAAGTTAGAGAAGTTAAAGCCATATGCTTTACAGATAGATATTCAACCCAAAAGACTGTTGGCTATAACTTCTAACGACCGAAGGGAGTGATAACTTCTTTAACTTCTATAACTTCTGAACTTGCTAAAGTTCAGTATCTGAAAGATAAAGCAGAAGACTGGGAAAAGGCTGAAAAAGCCAAAAATCAGCCTAAAAATGAGACTTCTATGATACTTTTTGCAACAAAACACAAAAAGTATCATTTATTATATACGCCTACTAATCAATGTATTACAAATATTTTTAAGTCAAGAATGATACTTTGAGACTTTTCTTTCAAAAAAACTACGTAAAGTTCTACCAAGCCTCTATCTATCATAATTGATTTCCACGAAAAGACATTATTCTACAGTCTACAAGAGTGGTAACTACGATCTCATTATTTTATAACTGCTCACAATTTGTGACTGGTTTATTGTTATCTATATTATTTGCAATGTTTACGTCTTCTTTTTGAGGTATCTGCGTTGGAACAAAAAAAACAAAAGGGAACGACCCCTCACGGACCATTCCCTTTCCAACATTATGTACGAGAAAAAAATTAGTTGTTCTCAGGACGAAGTTTACGTACAGTAACACCAGCCTGCCACATCTCTTTGTTGCGCATAGCCTCGAGTTCTGCGTTCAACTTCTCACGGTAGTCAGGCTGAGAGTTCTTGTCGATAGAAATCTGTGCCTCATTACCTGTCTTAACAGAGTAATACAACCACTCCATAACTGGCTTGATAG
>ERZ791912.980-NODE-980-length-15043-cov-2.898319_pt1 | contig 15043 bp, 14 predicted proteins | sample MGYA00510141_ERZ791912 | MGnify/ENA primary metagenome ERZ791912 (study PRJEB30046, sample SAMN00792082) | human gut metagenome | study: EMG produced TPA metagenomics assembly of the A metagenome-wide association study of gut microbiota in type 2... | reverse complement strand
TGGCGTGGCCCTGGGGGATCAGGAAGTTACGGGCATAGCCATCCTTAACCTTAACGATGGCACCGAGATCACCGAGGTGATTGATCTTTTCGAGAAGAATGACTTGCATGATTAACGGGTCCCCTGGTTATCGGTGTAGGGCAGCAAAGCGAGGAAGCGAGCGCGCTTGATCGCCGTATCGAGCTGACGCTGGTAGTGCGCCTTCGTACCGGTCAGGCGAGCCGGCATGATCTTGCCGTTTTCCTGGATGAAATCGCGCAGCGTGTCGACATCCTTGTAGTCGATCTGCTCAACGTGTTCGGCCGTGAAGCGGCAGAACTTGCGGCGCTTGAAAAGCGAATTTTGCTGGTTCGAACGGCGGGGCTTGCCCTTACCCTTAGCACCAAAAGCCATTTGGATGACTCCTCTATTTGAATTCTGTGATGTGTACCGTCAGACGGCGGGTTCTCATCGACTTGGGAGCCAGAAACCCCTTGAACTGGATTTCTGCGCCAATCTCCATTCCGTTCAGTCTTCTGGCAAGTGCCCCGTAGGACACCGCGTTGAAGTCGAACTCAAGCTTGCGGACCTTGCCCGCTTCGACCACTTCAGAGCGATGATGCAGGACGGCTTCGAAAACTTCGATGCCCGCGGGAGTAAACCTCACCGCTCCCCGCTCTATCAATGTTCCGGAAAGATCGATTGAATTCACGGATGGGATGGAACTTCGTCTGACAGCTTGCAGGAATTAGGCCTCAGCGGCTTCTTCCTGAGCAGCGGCAGCCTCAGCGGCAACCTTGCGGGCCTCTTCCTTCTCGATGACCTTCATCATCGGGGAGGGAGCGGTTTCGGCATGCTTCGTCTTCACAGTGAGGTGGCGAAGAACGGCGTCGTTGAAACGGAAGCCGTTTTCGATCTCGAGGATCGTCTCATGGCCGCACTCGATGTTGAGGAGCACATAGTGCGCCTTCACGAGCTTTTCGATCGGATAGGCGAGCGGACGACGGCCCCAGTCTTCGATGCGGTGAATCTTGCCGCCCTGTTCGGCGACGAGGGTCTTGTAGCGCTCGATCATCGCGGGAACCTGTTCACTCTGGTCAGGATGCACGACGATGCAGATTTCGTAGTGACGCATTTAGCCTCCTTGCGGAAAAAGCCGCCCAGAGCGTCGTTCCAGTGCGGCAAGGACAGTAAAGGCCGCGATTGTACCGATCCAACCGCGGCCCTGCAAGCGTTTAAGCCAAATTTCTTTCCAATGACCCCGAAGCGTTTCGTCTTAGAGACGCTCGTCGGGCGAACCCGGCTGCACGAGGCCCGCGGCAATGCGCTGACGCAGTGACTCAAAAAGACAGATGCCGGAGGCAACGGAAACATTGAGCGACTCGACCGAACCCACCATCGGGATGGCAGCGAGGACGTCGCAGCGGCGGCGAGTAAGCTGGCGAAGTCCCTCTCCTTCTGCTCCCAACACCCATGCGAAGGCACGCGCCTGAACCACGTCATAGATCGTTGTATCCGTTTCCCGCCGTGCCGGCAACAAAGACACCGTTGTCACGCAGTTCCATGATGGCCGAGGCAAGGTTAGTCACCGACACCACCGGTACGGTTTCCGCCGCACCCGCAGCAGCCTTGGCGGCCGCAGGCGTCATACGGGCGGAGCGGTCACGCGGCACGATCACGGCCTGCACGCCGGCAGCATCAGCCGCACGCAGACAGGCGCCGAAATTGCGCGGATCCGTGACGCCGTCCAGAATAAGCAGCAGCGTGCGGTCTGTGATCTGATCGAGCAGATCAGCAAAATCAAGCGTGTTCTCGCGTTCTGCGGCAATCGCCGCAATGCCCTGATGGGGAACGTCGGGCGACAGACCGTCAAGGCGCGCAGCATCAGCATTCATGACGCGTACGCCGGCCGCAAAGAGCTTCTCGCGCATTTCACGCATGCGCTTGTCACGACGCTCCGGATCGACATAAACCTGCTGAATCGACTCCGGATCCAGCTTCAGACGAGCGGCGACAGCATGAAAGCCCGCCAGCACAACGGTACCGGCCTCGGTGCGAATCCTCGCCGGGCGGCTCCGTTCCGTGCGGTCGGATCGTTCGCGGCCGAAATCTTCGCCGCGGCTGCGGCGGACGCGCCCTGAACCTTCGTAGTGTTCGTCCTGAGAATTGTCGTCGTAGTGCTTCACGGAAAAGGCCTCGGTGAAAATAAGCGCTCCCCTAAAAGGGAACGATCAAAAGCATTTTGAAAGGCCGGCATTGTAAGCGCCGGGCATCCTCTATGTGGCGTTTGAATGATTAGTACCAGAAATAATCATCAAAGCGCCGGCGTCCGCCGCCCTTGGCAGGATGACGGCGGCTCTGATTGCTCAAGAGCGTAAAGTTTATCCGCCGCTCCTTCAGATCCACATCTTCAAGCCGTACCGTCAGCCGATCCCCCAGGCGAATTTCCGTCATCTCTTCATGCGACGTCATCGTCTGTTTGGCGGGATCGTAGACAAAATAACCCCAGCCAAGCTGTGAAATATGCACAAATCCTTCAATCGGCATGTCGCTGAGCGTCACGAAAACACCTGCCGGGCACATACCGGTAACGGTTGCCTGGAAGGATTTCTGATCCGCTGACAGCAGATACTGACATTTCAGGAACTTCATCACCTCGCGCGACGCATCGTCAGCACGACGCTCCGCGGCCGAGCAGATGATGCCTAACCGCGTCCAAACGGCCTTTTTTGCCTCCTGACGGCTCAAGGGTTTTGCCGCCCCCGAAGGTTTTGCCTCCGGATTGGAACCGAGCTTGCGGGCGTGATACCCCGTCATCAGCTCCGCATCGTCAAATTCAACGGCCGGCGTATAGGAGCGCTTAGAGAGAATCCCCTTGATCGTGCGGTGCAAAAGCAAATCGGGGTAACGCCGGATCGGCGACGTGAAGTGCGCATAGGCCGGATACTGAAGACCAAAATGCCCGATATTTTCCGGCTGATAACACGCGCGCTGCATCGTGCGCAAAATGGCCGTCTGCAGATAGGGCTTGTCTTTCGTGTCTTCAATGAGCTTTGCCAATACGGGGGCGAGATTCTCCGACCCCTTCAGTTTGAAGGAAATGCCAAACCCCGCCAGAATGCTCTTTAAGTCGTTGAGCTTTGTCTGCTCGGGTTCACCGTGAACGCGAAAGAGCGTTGTCTGCTTCTTGGCAATCGCAAACTGCGCGGCGCAGACATTGGCCACCAACATACATTCCTCAATGATTCGATGGGCATCATTGTGGTCACGCACGTGGAACCCGATGATCTCGCCGTCCGCCGCAAAGTCCGCTGCGCTTTCCTCCGTTTCGAAATCAAGTGCATGACGCTCAGAGCGCGCCGCACGGAGTACGCCGTAAAGCGCATAAAGACGCTTAAGTTCACCTAAACGCGGCCCCACCGTGTTCAGTCCCCAATCCTCTCCCTGCAGCGCCGACCATACAGCGGTATAAGTCAGGCGGCCGTGCGAATGAATGACCGCCGGATAAAACTGATAAGCCGTAGTCTCCCCTTTGCGGTTGACCAATGCATCGCAAACCAGCGTCAGCCGATCAACGCCGGGGTTGAGCGAACAAAGCCCGTTGGAGAGCTTTTCGGGGAGCATCGGCACAACCGAAGACGGGAAATAGACCGATGTGGCTCGCTTTTGCGCATCGCGGTCGAGCGATGTGCCCGGACGAACGTAGTGACTGACGTCAGCAATGGCCACCAAGAGCCGCCAGCCTTCAGGAGTCTCCTCGCAGTAGACGGCATCATCGAAGTCGCGCGCGTCTTCACCGTCGATGGTCACGAAAGCGAGATCCGTGAGGTCCACTCGGTGCAAAAGACTTCTGCGATCCACCTTCTCGGGCAGTTTTTCCGCCTCAGCGAGCGTATCGGGTGAAAAATCAATGGGAACGCCGAATTGAGCAGAGGCAATCGCCATTTCACCCAGCGGATCATTCATTACGCCTACTTTGCGAACAAAATGTGCCGGGAAAATCTGCCACTCTTCGTCCGAACCCCAATATGCATCTTCGCGGCGCTTGGCAAAGAAAGGCGCATCGGCGCTGATTTCCAGTTCAACGGCGTCACGTTTGAGATCTACCTCAGGCGGCACTTCTTGAACGTTGACCTGCAGTTCAATCGGCGCAAAAGCAGAAATGGGTTTAAAAAGCAGCCACTCGATTTCTTTGGCGGCAGCATCAGTCACACAACGGCAGACCCATCGACGCTGCGGACGCGAAACCAATCCCGCAGGCCGCCAGCCGCTGATCGTCTGACGCAGCTCTACCACGTCGCCAGGCACGACCTGTGCCGATGCCGTCAGACTGAACTCTGCCCCATCGACGCTCTGCGGCGTCACCTTCATGTCGCTCGGACGCCGGGCGCCCTGTACAACGCCGGTCGCCGTGGGAGCATCGGGATGACGAAACCAATGTTCTTCGCCGCCTTCAAATCCCTCTTCACTGAGCTTCATGACCAATGCGTTCGCCACGGATTTGGCGCAGGGCATCATGCGAACGAGGTTCTTTTTGGCCGCAGCGTATTGAATATCCTTTTGAAGCCCAGCAAGGATTTCCTTGGCTTGGGCAATCTGCTCAGGGGTAAGCTGAACTTCCGTGATCGGCAGCTGTTTGCTCTTTTTCTTCGACATGGATTCTTGAATCCGAATGAAATGATTATTTGGACCTCACTCTAAATCATTGTGCTCGAGCGCGCCCAAAGAGCAGCACAAAAGTGCTGTTGCCCCGCTCACCGATCAGCCGACCTCGAAGATACAGAAAAGTTATTTTGGATCGCTCTCTTGACAAATTAAACTGATCACTTCATAATTTCTTTCCTCAGTGCCCGGGTGGCGAAATTGGTAGACGCACCAGCTTCAGGTGCTGGCGGCTTCACGGCCGTGAAGGTTCGAGTCCTTTCCCGGGCACCACAGAATTCAACGACAACTGTCGTTAACGAGACCCGCTGCAAGTCGCAAGACTTCGGCGGGTTTTCTGTTTTTGCCGCACCGAAACGAAAGAAACGGCGCCGACATTGAGCTCTGTTCGGCGCCGGTTCATGTCTCTGCAGCTCCTTGGCCAGTGCGCAGTGTGTGCTTGCCGGCTCAAAGGGGCTGCCCCGAAAAATTATTCAGCCTTCAGATGACTGCCCTTTTGCAGCACAAAGGTGAGCACCGCATAAAGCGATGCGCCAATGATCATTGCCGCAACAAGTCCGATGTTGGCACGCGCAAAAACGCTCGTTTCAGAACCCGCCGGCAGCAGGAAACTCACCGCATGGGCAATGTAGGGATCTGACGAAGTAATCGTGCCCAGACCAATCAGACTCGCGAAAATAAGCGACCCGAAAGCGGTCCAGCGGACGGATTCACCGCCCTCACCCGGAGCAAGTGCGAGTTTGCAGTCCCAGCCGATGCGCTTCTGACGCAGCAAGTCGACCATTTCAATGGCGCCCCACGTACCCATCACCACCGAGATCAGCGCGAGGAACGACTGGAAGGTCGACACGAAGCTGTCGGAGATAAAGAGCAGATAGTAGGCACCGAGCGCGATGATCACGCCGTTGAGAATCGTAGTGGCCAGACGCGTCATCGGCACGCCGAGGGCGAGCAGAGCAAGTCCAGAACTGTAGATGCCCGTCATGCCGGCTGAAATCAGCGAGATGATGACGATGAGCGAGAAAGGCACATAGAACCAGAAGGGCAGAATGCCGGTCAATGCGGCGAGCGGCTCATGGTTGGCTTTTTCAAGCAGGGCGGGATTGCCGACAGCGAGCATCACGCCGAGGATGAGGAGCACAGAAACAGGCACTGCAATGCCGGTGGTGGTCCAGAAAATGACGCCGCGCGCAGGGGTTTTGCGCGGGAGATAACGGGCATAGTCGCCGCCGTAATTCAGGAACCCGAGACCCACCATGGTCATCGAAAGAACGATGCCGCCGACAAAAGTGGCGAAGCTGCCGCTCGGCGCGGATGAAAGCGCCGAGAAATTGATATTCGGAATGAAAAAGAAGAGATAGACAATCGTGAAGATGCCCGTCAGCCAGGCAATGGCCTTCTCAATCTTGATGATGAGCTGATGGCCGTAAATGGCGCCGCTCATCGTGAGCAGGAGCACGACGGCGAAACACCCGAGCGTGCATCCGGCCACCGGCATGCCCTTGTCGTTGAGGAGACCGGGGACGAGGTTGGCCACCAAATCGGCGAGCGTCGTCGTAGCCATCGAGAGCAGCGTCACCTTCCAGCCCATGTTGGCGAGGTAGCCAAAGAAGGTCGGGAGTTTATTGCCGTGATAACCGAACGCCAAGCGCGACTGTACAAGGGTCGGAAGCCCCGTGCGGACGCTGCCGACGGCAAGGATGCCCACCAAGGCGCAGGAGAGGAAGTAGCCGATGACGCCCGCGAGCATCGCCTGCCAGACCGAAAGGCCTAAGCCAAAAACGTAGATGCCGAGCGTAATGCCGAAGATGGAAATATTCCAGGAAAACCAAACGGGGAAAAGGTCAAACGGGCGGCCGTAGCGTTCATTGTCGGGCACCGGATTGACGCCGTTGGTTTCGATTTTGGATGCGTCAGACATGTTTTTTTGAAGTCCGAGGGTTGATGAAAAAAAGTTCTGAATGGGTTGACGTTCAAATATCAAGCAAATGCCGGGCTCGCAGTTCGGCGGCTTGCGGTGCGGTAGCCGCACCCTCCTGAGCCGTTACCCAGCTCGCCACCGCATTTCCGAGCAGCACGGCCTCAGCGAGCGTGAAGCCGCTGGCCAAACCTGCAAGCACGCCGCCCGCATGCGCATCGCCGGAACCAATGGTGTCGACGACATGCACCGGGAACCCCTGCAAATGCGAAACTTTGCCCGCCTGCGCCGCATAGGCGCCGCGCGCACCGTCAGTGACAATCACTGATTGAGCTGTCAAAAGCGACAAAGCCGCCGCCGCTTCGCGGGGCGTTGCCGAAGGCGCCAGCGTCTTTGCTTCCTGAGCGTTCACCTTCAGAATGGTGTTGGCCGAAAGAATGGCCGAAAACATCTCTTCAGGAATGCTTCCCGAGCAAGGGCCCGGGTCAAAGAGAATCTGCGCATCGGGGCGCTTCTCGGCGAGGAGCGCTTCAATGAAACCGGCATTGCGGGCGTCCGCCTGATACCCCGAGAGGTATATGAGATCTGCGCACTGAAGGTCAATCTCGTCAAGCCACTCGGGCTTAAAGCATTTTTCCACGCCCGACATCGATACGAAGGTGCGTTCGCCGTCGGGCTCCACAAATGAGAGGCACCAGCCGTTGTCGCCAATGCCGCGGAACTCGCGCACCGTGAAACCGCGTGCACGAAAAGTTTCCCGCACGCGGTCGGCAATCATGCCTTCGCCCACAGGAATCAGGGCGTCAAAATCAATGCCCAGTTTGGCAACGGCATCCGCTGCGTTGTAGGCGCAGCCGCCAACCACCTGCTGCCGGCTTGAACCTTCGACATCTTCACCCGAAAGCGGCAGGCGGGGCACATGCACGATCACGTCGACGAAGGCGCTCCCGATGATGAGAATGCGTTTGCGGACGTCGAGCGCGTCAATGAGTTCAATGATGCTGCGCATTGCGGTCGCCTTTGTCCTTAAAGCGTGAAGACTGCACGGGTCTTCATGACGCCCTGAGCCAGTTCGCCGAAATGGAGGCCGTTCGTTTTTTCCAAAAATTCGACCGTCTCAGCCGCAATCCCGCCGATGCCGCAATGCGCGCCGCAAATTGCAGCGGCCATGCAGCCGATGGTATCGGTGTCCCCGCCCATATTGGCGGCGATTTCAGCAGCTTTCTTCGGGTTCTGTGCCCAGAAAGCCAGCGCGAGTGCAGCGGTCACGGACTCGCTCGTCATCGTGCCGGTGCCGATCACGTCGTGGATAAAGCGTGAAACCGCCTCGTCATCGTAAGCCTCGCGGCGCTTGAGGACGAGTTCTTCAAACACTTCAAGGCGCGCCAGAATGCTTGCGGCCCAGGTTGGTTCTCCCTTGGCGGACGCTATCGGGAAAATGGTTTTCACATCGGCGAGCGTCTGCTCCCAGCTGCGGCCCGCCACCCCGCTGGCCACGGCCTGCGCCACCATTGCAGCGCCGGCAATCGTCACGTCGGTTGAATGCGTCACACGGCTCACTCGGGCAGCGGCCTCGGCGATTTTTTCATGTTCGCCGGCTTCGATCAGACAGCCTACGGGAGCGATGCGCATTGCCGCCCCGTTGGTGAGCGAAAGTTTGGTGACCGGAAGGGCGTCTTCCCCTTTGACCCACGCAAGGAGCGAAGCCTTGGATGACGGTCCGAGCAAATTAATCTCAAACCCGTTCATGGACTCAACCCAGGCAATCAGATCCTTGGCGAGCGTCTGCACCGGCGGCACCGTGCTCGCCGCTTCAATGGCATTGAGCACCACGAAGGCCTGCGCAGAATCATCGGTGTAGTGTCCGGCCTTGAAGTAGCAGGCCACGATGTTGTCGGCGGGACCGTCGAGAAATTCGGTGATGCGGCCGAAACGTTCGCGCACCTTGGCGCGCGGCCAGAGCTCGCCCGGGACGCCGAACGCGTCGCCGAGCACCATGCCGGCAAGCGCGCCGGCAATGCGGTCTTGAAGCTGGGACATAAAGACGGGAGAGGAAGTTGAAAACAGGGTCATTGCCTAGGCTGCATACCGAACAAAATCCCCAACACTAGGGTTATCGTTTAGGTGTTGCATCTTGGCGCGCCGGAGAATACCAAAATCGGTATAGATAATCCACTACACTTGGCGCGTGACCGGCATGTGCAAACAGCTCCGATGCTCTGCCCGCATGCTGCTCCGAGTCGTTTTTGTATTTCTCTTGGCCATGCAGATTCCCGTTCGCTTCCGCTACCGCATTGAACGTCGTCAGGCACGTTGGAACGTCGTGTTCCCGGAGCTCTCCTCGGCGAACTTCACTGCGGACTCGCCTGCGCAGGCCCGCACGGAAGCCCCCGAAAAGGCGCTGACGGCGCTCGCCCGTCTGCTGCTTAAGGGTTCTGAAGCCGTCCCCGTCTGCCAAAGGGCGCATGCGGGTGAAGGCGAAGCCGTGCTGCCGCTTTTTGCGCAGGGAAAGGCCCGCTTTATTGAACGGGCGTGGGCGCTTCAGGTTCAAGCCGCCGATGTTGCCCGCGCACTGGGCATTACGCGTCAGGAAGCCGCGAGACTCTTTGATCTCGCGCATCCCACAAAAATCGATGCGCTCTCCAAAGCGCTCGAAGTGCTGGGGGCTCAGCTCGATCTGTCGCTCGCGCTGCTGCCCCAAGGTCCTTCGCCGTTGCTCAATGAAAAGCCCCGGCGCGGACGAACACCAAAGTCAGCCGCGGCTGCCGATGATGCCGCGAGCGCCTGAGGCAGATCAGCCGCAGCGGTCTTTAGAGGCTGGTGAAAGCGCTCTTAGTGAGGTTTCGAGACGGTTCGTCTTCGAGTCCTTCAATAAAGATATTGAGATTTTTATCAATCTTGACCACACCCGCCGCATTGTGTGCGGCATCGTTTTCAACCATCCCTTTGCCAACAATGTAGTGGATGCCGCGGCGCTCGGAATACCATCCTGAATGGTAGTGCCCGCTGAAGACTGCAAGCACCCGACGGCTTTGCTCCAGCACGTCCACCACCTCGGCCGCATTGCGGATGAAATAGCCGTCCGGAATCTTGCCCGCGATTTTGCCGTGACTCGAATCCCAGAAATTCAAAAGCTGGTGAATGAAAACAATCACTGGTTCTGATCCCTCGGCGAGCACTTTGCGAAGCCACTCCACTTCGAAGTCCGGCACCATTGACACGCTCCATTTGAGGTTGCCGTTCGAATAGTGTTCTCCGGCCATCGTGTTGTAGCAGGCGTCCAGCACGATGTACTTGATGCCGCCCTTGGTAAACGCATAGTGCGTCAGGCCCTTCATCTCGTCTGAGTTTTCAGTGTGCGCCAGAAAATCCTCAAGCGAAATTTTGTCAAAGTCATGGTTGCCGGCGACATGGAAACGCGGTCCGGGAAACTGCCGGAATGCCGCTTCGACCTCGTCGAGCAGCCCCACCGTCTCCGCCCGACTGCCCGTCTTTGTGCAGTCTTTGAAGTCACCCAATTCAATCGCAAAGTCAGGGCGGCGCTTATTCATGAACGCAACGGCTTTGCGGAACTTCTCGAGCGACAAATCAAAGTACTCGTGGTGGGCAACACCTTCCTCATCCCAGAAATCGGGGGATTTGCGGCAGTGATGTACATCCGTCGCCCAGCCGAACGATGAGATAACTTCGGCATCAGACGGAAGCGTTTCGCCGGAACGAACGAAACCCCAAGGAGAAAGCATGAGCAGTCCCATGGAGGACTGCAGTAAGACGCGGCGCTGCATGTTCGGCCTCTTGGCAATTGAAACGCCGGAATTATCTGCCGGCGTGATGTCTGTACCGTGACGCCGCCATGAATAGTTCATGATTCCAATCGATGCGCTGCGGCGCTCTCGTCTTCAAAATGCAAAAAAGCGGCAGAAGAAGACTTTTCCGTCTTCTGCCGCCGCTTTTCGATCAAGCGCGTACAGATCAGCTTGCTCTTGCAGTTTTACTGCAGGCGGCCGAGTGTCTTACCCGATTCAATGGCTTCAATGAACGCCTCGGCGCCTAGATCGTCATAGCATTCGAACGGCTGATGAATCCAGGGGCTGTCTTCGAAATAAACGCAGTGCCAATCGGGCTTAAGAACGGAGTGCGCCTTCCACCAAAGAACAGCCACGCGGATTTCCGTGATGGCCGGATAACGCTTCTTCAGGTGCGCCACCACTTCCTGAATCGTCTTGCCGGAATCGACCATATCGTCGACGAGCAGCACTTTCCCTTTCAGTTCGGCGAGTCCTGTCATGCAGTCAGCAATGTCGAGATTGCTTTGCACGGTGCCCTTGGCTTCGCGGTACGAGCTCGTTGCGAGAACCGCGAGAGGCTTGCCGTAGATACGGCTGAAGAAATCGCCGGGACGCATGCCGCCGCGAGAGAGGCAGATCAGGCAGTCAAACTGCCAGCCGCTCTTGGCGACCTTATAGACGAGCTCTTCGTTCAGACGGATGTACTCGTTCCAAGAGTAGGTGATATCGGACATGGGTGGTGTCGAAAAGAGGGAGAGTGAGAAAAACGGAAGGCGGCAGAACTCAAGGAGCCCGCCGCCTTCTGCGTCGAGAAATTGCGCGCTATTTTAGACGCACTGCATTAATCCGCAAAGGGATTGACGTGCAGAATTGTCTGCTCGCGATCCGGCCCCGTCGAAACGAGCGCAATCGGAGCACCGGCGACTTCAGAAAGACGCGAGAGATACTGACGGGCGGATTCCGGCAGTTCATCCCATTCCGTAAGACCGAAGGTGCTTTCTGTCCAGCCGGGGAACTCTTCGTAAATCGGTTCGCACTTGGCAACCGCATCGGCGCCGGAGGGCATAACCTTGAGTTCCTTGCCGTCCATCTTGTAGCCGACGCCAAGCTTGATCGTATCCAGACCATCAAGCACGTCGAGCTTCATCACAGCCAGACCGGTGATGCCGTTGATCTGCACCGCACGGCGAAGCGCGGCGCCGTCGAACCAGCCGCAGCGGCGGGGACGCCCCGTCACGGCACCGAATTCATTGCCCTTGCGGCGCAGCAGCTCGCCCGTCTCATCAAGAAGTTCCGTCGGGAAGGGACCTTCGCCGACACGCGTGCAGTAGGCCTTGGTGATGCCAAGGACATAATTGAGCTTTTCCGGACCCACGCCGGCACCGGCGCAGGCGGAACCTGCAACTGTATTGGAGCTCGTCACGTACGGGTACGTACCGTGATCGATGTCGAGCATCGAGCCCTGAGCACCTTCAAAGAGGAATTGACGGCCTTCATCCATCTGTTCGTGGAGCGTTTCGGAAACGTCGCAGACCATGGGCTTCAAGCGTTCGGCATAAACGAGCGTATCGGCGATGACCTTTTCGGGATCGAGCGCTTCGGCGCCAAGGAACTGCGTCAGGATGAAGTTATGGAGCTTCATGACCGCGCGCACCTGTTCGGCAAAACGTTCAGGATGATAGAGGTCAGCGACGCGCACAGTGCGGCGGGCCACCTTGTCTTCATAGGCCGGACCGATGCCGCGGCCGGTCGTGCCGATCTTCTTCGCGCCCAGAGCCGCTTCACGAGCCTGGTCGAGCGCAATGTGGTACGGCATGATGAGCGGGCAGTTGCCCGAAACACGCAGACGCTTTTCAACATTGGGCACGCCTACAGCGTTGAGTTCGTCGACTTCGCGGAAGAAAGCTTCCGGAGAGAAGACAACGCCGTTGCCGATATAGCAGGTGCTCGTAGCATGCATGATGCCCGAGGGGATCAGACGCAGGATGGTCTTCTTGCCGTTAATGACGAGGGTATGCCCGGCATTATGGCCGCCGTTGAAGCGCACCACCCCGGAAGCCTGTTCCGTCAGCCAATCGACGATTTTGCCCTTGCCTTCGTCGCCCCACTGAGCGCCGATCACGACAACATTCTTGCCCATTTGAAATCCTTAATAAACCTAAATTGGAGGAAGTTCCCTTCGTGCTGTTCAATCTTCCGGGCCTTACGGAAGCGCTGGTCTGCAGCTCGGAGCTCGGGGGAGCGCAGGCGGCACGCTTGCGGCCGGCCGGGAAGCTTCTAAAGGAGGCTTTCTCGGGGAGGCTTGCGCGAAACCATTGCAGGCGCCGGCGATCTGCCGCTCGGTTCAAGGCAGCGTTTACCTTCCATCAACCGAGTGCGGACGCAACCGTGAAGATAGCACACGCCGCGTGCGCCTGCCGACGCCTCCCACATGAGAGCGGGAGGCGCGCGCAAAGGATGCAGACGGTCTTGCGCGCGGGCGAGCCGCCTAGGAGACTTTGCCGAGAAAGCTCCAGATAATCACCAGGCCGAGCGCCACCAGAACGGAGGCCGCCGCGCGTATGACTCTTGGATCGGCCTTCGTGAGCTCAGCGAGCATCGCGAGCCAGCGTTCAGGAGCTATCAGCGGACTGATGCCTTCGAATACAAGCACCCAGCCGAGTGAAAGCAGCAAAACTTCCCAGCCGTCCATGAGTTAGTTCTGCTCCCCGCCTTCTTTCTTCAAATAACTGAAGAAGTCGGCCGACGGATCGACCACCATGACGTCGGACTTCTGCGAGAAGCTTCGGCGATAAGCCTCGAGCGAGCGGTAGAAGCGAGCGAATTCCGGATCCTTGCCGAAAGCGTCGGCATAGATGCGCGCGGCTTCGCCGTCGCCCTCGCCCTTGGTCTTCTGCGCATCGCGATAAGCCTCAGCGAGAATCACTTCGCTCTGACGATCAGCACCGGCACGGATGCGCTCGGCCTGAGCCGCACCCTTGCTGCGCTCTTCACTGGCCACGCGCTTACGTTCAGCTTCCATACGGCTGTAGACCGATTCGGAAATTTCGGGCGTAAAGTCCACGCGCTTCATGCGTACGTCGACGATGTCGATGCCCAGCGCCTTGACGCGCGCCTGCAGGAGTTCGGAAATCTCCGCCATCGCTTTTTCACGTTCGCTCGAAGTGATTTGATTCACCGTGCGTTTATTAACGGCAATATTGAGCACGTCGCGCAGCAGCATCGCCAGACGATCGCTCGCAGCACGTTCGCTGCCCTGGAAGGACACCCAGTAGCGGCGAGCGTCACCGATGCGCCACTTGACGAACGTGTCGATCATCAGGTTCTTCTTCTCGCTCGTCTGCACGAGATCGGCACCGGACGCGTCGAGCGTCAGGATGCGCTTATCGAGATATACGACATTCTGGAGCGGTGCAGGCAACTTGAAGTGCAGCCCCGGCTCGGTCACGACGGTTTTGAGTTCGCCGAGTGCGAACAACATGGCGTATTCTCGTTCGCCTACGGTGTAAAGGCACGTCTGCGCAAGGCCCGCGGCCACAACAACGCCGACGGCAATGGAAGTAATGCTTTTCATCTGTTCTTCTCTTCAGTCGGTCATCTCAGCGCAGACGGCTGCGGATCATTTCACGCGGATCGATATCGGTGGAATAGGTCGCCGATCCAGCCGAATTGGTGCCGGCAGTATTGGGCGCCGAAGTGCTCGCAGCAGCTGCCGAACTTGTAGGCACGGCTGAATCTGCTTCGGACTTCGCCGCGGCCTGCGTGGACGCAACGATCTTGTCGAGAGGCAGATAGAGGAGGTTCGACCCAGACTTCTGATCTACATAAACCTTGGTGACGTTTTGATAAATGTCACGCATGGCATCCACGTAAATGCGGTCGCGCGTCACCTGCGGCGCCTTGGCATATTCGGTATAGACGGAAGTAAAGCGGTCAGCATCGCCTCGTGCGGTTTCTACGACGCGGGCTTTGTAGCCCTCAGCTTCTTCCTTCAGGCGCGAAGCCGTACCCTGCGCCTTCGGGATCACGGCGTTCATGTACGCCTCGCCCAAATTAATCTGACGTTCACGGTCCTGGCCGGCTTTCACCGCGTCATTGAACGCAGCCTGCACCTGCTGGGGCGGCTGAGCGTTTTGAATGGCGACGCTCATCACCTCAATACCGGTAGAGTAGCGATCCAGCATAGCCTGCATGGAATTGCGCACAGCCTCGGCAATTTCAGCCTTGGACTCGAAGAGAACGCTGTCCATTGCTTTTCGGCCGACCACTTCGCGCATGGCCGATTCGGCGGCCTGTGTAACGGAGGCGTCAGGCGCGCGCGTATTGAAGAGATAGTCCTTAGCGCCGGTTTCAGGCTTGATGCGGTATTGGACGTTGAACTGAACGTCAACGATGTTCTCGTCGTCAGTAAGCATCAGCGCCTCGCGCAGACGGTCTGTCGTGCCGCGCATGCCGATTTCCGCCGTACGGACGCTGCTCACGTCAACGAGCTCGACATCCTGAATCGGAGCCGGCAAATGCCAGTTGATGCCAGGCATGGTCGACTTGCTGTAGGCGCCGAATGTGGTGACGACGCCCGTCTGACCTTCGGGGACGATGTAAAAGCCGCTTACGCTCCAGCCAATAACGGCACAGACCGCGAGCACGGAAACTGAAAAGCCGCCGGCGCGTGCGCCTCGGCCGCCCCCGAAGAGAC
>ERZ791912.966-NODE-966-length-15122-cov-130.340015_pt1 | contig 15122 bp, 14 predicted proteins | sample MGYA00510141_ERZ791912 | MGnify/ENA primary metagenome ERZ791912 (study PRJEB30046, sample SAMN00792082) | human gut metagenome | study: EMG produced TPA metagenomics assembly of the A metagenome-wide association study of gut microbiota in type 2... | reverse complement strand
TTCTCCATAAAAATATACTAATTTTCAGGCGGTTTTTTAATTCCGCCAACAGGTGATACTATATAATAATGTGTTGAATCCACAATTGGTTGCCGATTCTCCTTCATTGTCTTCGGCTTCTCTCTATGGCGTAAGCATCAATCTGGCTGCCGTTGAGCGAAAATTCAGAACTCCCAAGGAATTGAAGGAGCAACTCGCCGAAAAAGAACAGCTTCGTGCCGATATAATCAAGCTGCTGAATGATTTATGGAACCAGCATGAGGAGGAGCAAAAAAACTTGAAGGGAAAATATCAGCTTCAGATAAGAAAGCTGAATGAATTGCTTCATGCTAAAAAGGCAGAAATGCAACTGCTGCCCCAGACGGAAAAGAAGCTCAAGATGCAATCGCTGGAGTTGAAAAACAGTTTGGAGAAATGGCGCAGCCAGCAGCTGTCAGAATTGGAAGATAAGCAGAATACGCTTGTTGCCGATAAGGTGAAGAAGGAAGAGAATAAGCGCCAGTTGGAGATGGAACTGCAGCGCAAACTGAAAACTCTTCAGGCGGAACACAACCGACAGGTTAAGCTGGAAACACAGACTTTTGAAGTCTTTGCCAACGATATTCAAACGCAGATAGAAGAGAAGCTGAACCAGGTGGATGTCCGCAAGCAGGAACTCCTGAAAGCACAGCACGATGAACTGCATGGCAAGGGTATGGATACCCAGGCTTTGGATGCTTACAACAAGCGCATAGCAGAACTGGATGCTGAGTTGGTATTTATCAGAAAAAATCGTGATTTGGTAGCGGTTTACCGGAATGATAAGATAGAACTCTTCGACCAGGAATCTGCCGTAAGACAGGAGCGGAAGAACAAGGCTGAGGCTTTGACGATGATTGGGGATAAATTCAGGCAGCGCAGTGAACGTCTTCAGTTGCAATTGTCTGTAGCAAAGACTCAACTGGATAAGCAGCAGGCAGCCTTGAAAAAACTGGAGGCAGGCCTGAAAGCAGTAATGAGTTTCAGAAGTGACGAAACTCTGTGCCCATTGGGAAGTAATGAGATAGGAGAGAAAATCACCACCAAAGATTGTCTTGCCATCGTGGAAGAGCTGAAGCGCCTGATTTATGAGGACAGCCGTACGCTCGACAACTTCAAGAAGCAATCTCAGCAGTTCCTGGGTATGTTTTCTGCTCACAACACCTTTCACTTCAATGTAAGTCCGGTAACAGAAGAGGAGTTTATCGCCTTCGCATCCAATCTCTGCGAGTTTGTGGAAAATGATAAAATCTCGGAATATCAGAAACGCATCAGTGGAAGATATACCGATATCATCTTCCGAATCTCCAAGGAGGTGGGCGATCTTACCCGAAGGGAAGGCGACATCGGCAAGACCATCAACGATATCAACCACGATTTTGAGGAGCGGAATTTCGCAGGTGTTATCAGGGAAATCGCCTTGCGCTCGTTGGAGAGCAACGACCAGTTGATGCTCCTCCTTTTGCGTATCAGAGACTTTGCGGAAGAGAATCAGTTCAATATGGGAGAGATGGATCTCTTTGCCACCGAATCACGCCAGGATGTGAATGCCAAGGCGGTGAAATATCTGCTTGCCTTTATGAAGGGACTCCTGGATGAGCCTAACCGCAGGCAGTTGCAGGTGGCAGATACCTTTAAGTTGGAGTTCCGCATCAAGGAAAATGATAATGATACGGGATGGGTAGAGAAGATAGCGAATGTGGGCTCTGATGGCACAGACATACTTGTAAAGGCGATGGTTAATATCATGCTCATCAACGTGTTTAAGGAGAAGGCATCGAAGAAATCGGGCGATTTCAAGATTCATTGCATGATGGACGAGATAGGCAAGTTGCATCCTAACAATGTGAAGGGAATCCTCGACTTTGCCAATCGCCGCAACATCCTGCTGGTAAACAGTTCGCCAACTACCTATAATGTAGAGGATTACAAATACACCTATCTGCTCAGCAAGGACAATAGAGCAAATACAAAGGTAACTCAATTAATCAAGAGATTATAAAACCTCTCGTGTATGGAAATATCGGCTGATATGATATACTGGATAAAATGAAATACTGGATGATATGGAAAAGTTAGGATTGGGCGATGCCCGACAGATATTAGCGATGTTGAAGGGTGAGGAGATTGCTTCGTCGAAACTGTCTCCTCGCCTCACGGCTTTGCTGAGGCAGGAGGGGCTCCTTATGTTGAAGAACAATGGAAGTAGATGTAAATATCGCATAGCCGAGGTTATGCGAGAGGGGTGCCGTACCTTGCTATCGCAGGAGTTTGGCTTGAAATGTTCTTTAGAAGAATGGATTTCTGCCTCTTCCTCTATGCAGACGAGAGCAGATATGGTTAGGATGGTAGGTGATTCAAAGGCAAAGAAGGTGAATACATTTCGTGGCTTTCTGGTAGATTGCTATGTTCAGATAGATGCTATGCTTGATGGAAAGCCATTCATACTTCATCCGATGGAGGGCAGTTCCGTTTTCATCAATCAGCCGGATCGTTTCGAGATACCGGAAGACGTGATAGTTGTGGGTATGGAGAATGCTGAGAATTTCATGCAGATTCGGTCGCAACGTTGGCTTTTCGATGCTCAGTTTCCTGGTAAGCAACTCTTGTTTGTCTGCCGTTATCCACAGGAAAACCTGGAAAATCTCAGGTCATGGCTTCTCCGCATTCCCAATCGTTACGTTCATTTTGGCGATTTCGATCTGGCAGGAGTTCATATCTATCTTTCTGAGTTTTATGCCCATCTGGGTAATCGGTCTTCCTTCCTGGTGCCATCTGATATCGAGGAAAGATTGACCGAAGGCAATGCCGTGCTTTACAATCAGCAATATGCCAGATTCAGGAATATGGCAGTAACGGATGTCCGCCTTCAGCCGCTGGTCAATATGATTCATCATTATCGCAGGGGATATGAGCAGGAGGGGTATATAAGATGATAGGGATATAATTCCTGATGGAGATTATTTCTGATAATAATTATAGGAAATATTTTCCTCTTTCCACTTATCCTTTGTTGCAAGCCGATGGAGCCGCCATGCCGGCACGCAGCATCATCTCCACCTTCTCCTGTTCTACAGGCTTTTCTGTATAACTTCTCACCGATGTACGGCTCATGATATTTTCAAAAATCTGATTCTTTTCCATCATTGTTTTTCTATGTGAGTCTTATTCTTGTTTTTTATGCGAATTATAGCATTCTTTTATGCGAATCATAGCATTCCATAAGCCAGTCGAGAACATATTCTTGCTTGATTCCATCATGAAACTGGATGGGGTCGTTGTCCAGAGTGAGCAGATATTTTGGAAAATTGTCGGAGATGGACTTCAGGGGTGCCAATTCTCTCTGCATCGTGGTCTCATCCCTTACGCTGAGCGATACCTGATAGTATGCCTTGTGTTCACCAATGATTACCACGAAGTCTATCTCTGCATCACCGGCTTTGCCTACATAGATTTCTCCACCTCGTCGTGCTAGTTCCAGATACACGATGTTCTCCAGTACGTGCCCCAAGTCGCCACCTTTGGTGCCATTGATGACTTGGCGCAGACCTACGTCGGCAAGATAAAGTTTCTGTCCAGTCTTCAATAGCTGCTTACCCTTGGCATCATATCTCTGCACTGGGTAGAAGATATAGCTGTCGGTGAGGGCAGAGACGTAGTTTTCTATCGTATGAGATGTAGTCTTTCTGCCCAGCGAGGTCATGGTGTCACTGATGCGCTTGATTACGGATATGTTGCCTATATTGTCAGTAAGGAATCTTACCACACTTTGCAACATCATCACATCGGTTATCTTCTTGCGGCTCACCACGTCTTTCAGTACGATGGTGTTGTAGAGACCTGACAGGTATTCACGCACCATCTCTCGGTCTTGGCAGATTTGGGGAATGTATGGGAAGGAACCCAGTTCGATGTATTGGCGATAGGCGAGCTCTCGGGAAGTATGGGCAGGCTGCGTCTGCATGAATTCTCGGAAGGAGAAAGGGAAGAGCTTGATTTCGATGTATCTTCCGGTGAGCAGGGTGGCTATTTCGCCAGAGAGCAGGTAGGCATTGCTGCCAGTAACGTAAATGTCTACGTTGTCTAGCAGGAACAGGCTGTCTATCACTTTTTGGAAATTTTCCACCATCTGTATCTCGTCAAAGAAGAGATAGTTCATCTTGTCTGGGCATAGGTTCTGCTTTACGTGCGCGTACAAAATTTTATAGTCGAGGAACGGTTCGTTGTCGAGATCCTCGAAGTTGAGGTCCTGTACTTGTTCTTCGGATACTCCGTCCGAGAGAAGTTTCTCCCTAAACAACCTCAGCAGCGATGACTTGCCACAGCGTCGTATGCCTGTTACTACCTTGATGGTCTTCTTGTCTCTCCATTTTTCCAGGAGATTCATGTATTCTTTACGCTCTATCATATTCTCTTTATGTTCTATTTATTCATTTTGCTATTCATTTTGCATTCTATCTTGATTGCTAAAAATGAAATGCGCTGCAAATATACGAAACTTTTTTGAGAAATTTGCAGTGCATTGCAAATTTCTCGTGTTTCTGAGTGAAATTTGCAGTGTATTGCAATTTTCTCTCTGTAGAACTGATAACACTTTCTGTAAAACTGATAACCTTTCTGTAATTTGTATATCCGAGAATTTGTATTTATTTAGTTTTATTGCCCGATACATCCTATAGTTTTTATTGCCCGATACATCCTATAGTATGCGTATATATAAGCCGATGTTGTGGTTATCATACTGATGAGATTCATGCAGGTGAAGGCTGCCTGCTGGGTGTTACCTGTCAGATAAAACACTGCCGTCGGGAGGAGATGACAGAAATCAAGCCAGCGGTCTAGACCGATAAAAACTCTTAAAAATCATAACGTATCTTCTTGAATACCAGTATTTGTTGCTATCTTTGCACGGTATATACTAATAACGCTACGTGGATAAATACTAATAGCGCTACATGAGTATATACTAATAGGAATATAAGTTTAATCATGAGTAATATGAAGAAGATTTTCTTAGGATTGGCAGCAGCACTGATGTTGACTGCCTGCAATGAGAGCAGACAGCCGGAGGCAACAACCAGCGTTGACTCTGCAAGTGTGGTAACCGATTTGATGATGAGTCGCAGAAGCATCCGTGCTTACAAGGATTCCGCAATCAGCCGTGATACCCTGAACGAGATTCTGAAATGCGGCATCCATGCGCCAAACGGACAGAATCTGCAGTCGTATGAAATCAGAGTGATAGATTCTCCTGCACTCATCGATTCGATAACCCAAGCCGTGGTAAAGGATAATCCTAAGATAGCAGAGCGCAAGGGCTTCAAGAACATCTTCGTGAATGCTCCATGTGTGGTTTGCATCGCCTACGATACTACTTATGATATGGCGCAGATTGATTGCGGTTTGCTTGGCGAGAACATCATTCTTGCAGCATGGTCAAGGGGCATCGGTTCCTGCTGCCTGGGCAGTTCAGCCCGCTGGATACAGGATTCGCCATCTGCCAAGCCTTACCTCGACCGCATGGCATTCTCCAAGAATTACAAACTGCTCTACTGCATCGCCCTGGGTTATCCTGACGAATCGCCGGAGGCAAAGCCAAGACGCCAGGACATGATTAAGTTCATGGATTAAGACAGATGAAGGTTGATGTCCTGTTTCAGGACATCAACGTTTGAAGATAGATATGCATCTTTTTGAAACATTATTCTGTGCTCCATTTCAGTATGGCTATGGGCAAACACATGGAGAAGGAGCAACTGGAAAGATACCTGCTCTATATCATCGGCTTGAATGAAAAGAAGTTCGGTATAGAAAATGATGCTGTTTATCATCTTCTCGCTTTTGACTGGCTATGTGGTAGATGTAGAAGTGCACACTCCCAATGGAAGGGTAGATATCGTGCTGTTGACCGACATCCGTCTCTATATCATAGAGCTGAAGCTGAACAGGGATGCCCAGACGGCTTTGCAGCAAATCAACCTCAAGAACTATGCCCAGCGCTTTGCGCTTTGCGGGAAACCTATAGTAAAAGTAGGTGTCAACTTTGATTCTACCCAGGGAAATATTGAGGATTGGATAATTGAAGAGGAATGACCGGGCTAGTTAGCCTCTTTTTACAAGAGGCTAATTACTATGGGTATGTCAAGTGAACTGTGTCATACACAAACTCTGTATTTTGTTCAATCCATTTTAGGTTGAATCGATAGTGCATTCTACTGCTTAATATGTGTATCATGCCGTCTGGTGATTGTGTTCCAGCCAGATAGCCACGAGGTTCTGCATGTGTAGCATCCATATCAAAGAAGCCTGTCCATGCGCCACCATCAAGATGGCGTTCCTTGCCGTCATTTACCAGGCGTTTCACGGGCCATGTCTTACCATCGTCATAAGATATGGCGGCATACATTCCGTATCCTTTGTATGTCTTGCCGCTGCTATCCTCAAATTGCATTCCACGTTCAGCTGCTGGTGTACGCTGAGGGTGGTCGGTAAATGAAACCAGCAGCAATGGTCCTTCACGTAATCGCATCAGCACTAGTCTCTGACCTCCATCTATGGGTGGAAATTCCGAGGCTGAATAGTTCCATGTTTTGCCGTTATCGTAGGATACCGACATCGGCATGTGTTTCTTGCCATCTTTGCCTATAATGCTGTTGCCGCGTCCAAGTGCCATAAGAGAACCATCGCGACGTATGACCAGTCCGGCATGGATGCCGGCAATAGTAGAGCCTTTTCCTCCTTCTGTAAAATCAGGCAATGGCTTGCCATCCCACGGGTCGTACCAAGTCTTTCCACCATCTTTTGATATATGTATCGAGGCTCCGTCATTACCGCCAGGACCTGCATCGCACAACTGGTAAATCCATCCGCGACTATTGCTGATTGTGCCCGAAATAACCTGGTGGCGCCTGGTGTGTTCCGGTTCTATGATGTGTGGGCGGCTCCATGACATTCCTCCATCATTACTCTCACGCAGAATCAATGCCAGATTCTGCCAATCGCCTGCTGCTTCTACGCCATTGAAATGAAACAGATGTCCTTTACCGTCATTGAATAGTGATGTGCCTGTCACATTCCGGTCGGGTACTGAGAAAAATAGCTCTGCTGGTGTCCATCTTTCCGCACCCTTTTTCAGTCTTGATGATAATACCACCATTCCACGTCCATTTTCTACATTGGCAGAAAACCATGCAGCAAGTAGGTCACCATTGTCGCACCAGGTAATAGATGGTTGATGATTGTGACGATAAAACGGTACGGTGTTCAATGTTGGCTTCACGACAAAAGGAATCGGTTCAAGAAATATGGGGGTGTTCATATCTTGGGTAGCCTTCTGTAGGGGATAGTCGGACTGAACCACTCTAAAACCTGTCAGGCTCTGACGGTCTTCTGGTATCATGCCCATACGGTTGGCACTGCGCAGATATTCTACTGGAGTATGATGACTTCCTCCACGGGTTACCCTGTACAATCCATCTGAAGGACCTACGGGGTCTGTCTGTTCTGCAGCATCATAAGGTCCATACCAGTCGCTGCACCATTCTTCTACATTTCCGTGCATGTCGTACAATCCGAAAGCATTTGGAGCAGTCTGGCCCACAAGGAGGGATACAGGCTTGTAATCGCGTGCCACTACCTGGTTGCGACACATAGAGGCAGGTAATCCATCTCCTGTATAATATAAGGTGTATGTACCAGCTCTACAGGCATATTCCCATTCAGCCTCTGTTGGTAGGCGGTATGCTTTACCTTCTTTTTTTGAAAGCCATTTGCAGAAGTCAACAGCATCCTGATAGCTTATATTAACCACTGCATCATCGTCATTCCTTGATACGTTATTCTTGCCACGTAACTTATGATGTTCAGGTCGAAACAACTCATATTGTGCATTAGTAATCTCAGTACGTCCCATCTTGAAAGGGTGGGTGATATGGACCTTATGCACGGGAGATTCGTCAAAGTTTTCACCATCTCCATTACTTCCCATATAAAAGCTTCCTGCCGGTATCTCCACAAGAGGAATGATATCGGTATTCTGTCCCTGAGTTTTATCACAAAAGATGAATCCTCCAGCCAGGGTAATCAGTATTTTTGTTTTTAAACTTACCATAAATATTTATATTCTAATTATAGTGAGATGAGTATTGTTTTGTTGTTTTATGCCGACAATATCTTGTGCGCTCATAGCTATTAGTATGGGCGCAACTTCTCCTCCATCCAAATATGAATCCATGTTAGGTCTGGACTTTACGGCGGATATGAGCTTATCATCCTCTTTTAAACCATTTACGAATTCTATAATATTCTTCGATGATTTTGTTATGAGATTGAAAGATTCTTCGTCTACTGGTATTACCATATTTTGAAAGTTTAAATGTTCTTTTCTGCAAATTTACGACTAATATTTTAAGATATCAAACTTTTGGATGATTATTTTTGTTTTTGTTCTGTTTTTAAGTTTTTAGCTGCCCTTGCTGATAGAAAGGTGGTAGTTCAATCCTTCATTTATTCTTGGACATCATGAATTGGAGTAGATTTAGGCGATGATGCTGTGCCAAAATCATAATATGTGTAGAAAATATCGCATTTTTCGAAAAAAAGTCAGCCAAATATTTGGAGATATGAAAATAAAAGCATATCTTTGCACCATAATATCACCCTTAGGTGGAAAAAACTAAGGCTCGCCACTCCTTTAGGGGTGGCTTATTTTTTATATGCTAACGTATGGAACAACAGATGCAGCGTGTAATTGTTTACATAGATGGATTCAATTTCTATTTTGGCTTGAAACATAATGCGAAATGGAAGAAATATTATTGGCTTGACATCGTAAAGTTGTTTGAGTCATTTATGCGTCCGAACCAAGAACTGGTTGCGGTCAAATATTTCTCTGCCAAGCCCGATGACTTGGAACAAAGTTTAAGACAGAATGCTTTCTTTCAAGCCAACAAGGAAAATCCTAAGTTCAAATTGATTTTGGGCAAATACTTGAAGAAGGAAATCACGTGTTTCAGATGTGGCAATGTTATTCATACCCATGAGGAGAAAGAAACTGATGTGAGAATTGCAACGCAAATAGTCGCCGATGCCTACCAAGATAATTGTGATTTGCAGATTGTCGTATCTGCTGACAGCGATATGATACCTGCAATTGAATTAGCGACAGAAGCAAAGCACAAAGTCTTCATCTATTTCCCACCACATCAATATTCAAGCAACTTGGCTGCAATGGGAGCAGGTAAACCTCTTCACATGAAGCAGTATGAGACACGCTTCAAGCAATGTTTGTTGCCGGATGTTGTACATCTTGAAAAAGCAAACTTTGACTTGCACATTCCTGAAAAATGGAAAGGCTTTCAGAGTTTATAAAGATATTACGCCCTTCAGGCGCGCCGAAAGGCAGCATACTAGAGGGGCGTTACTTATTTATTTTAGGCAGCAACGAAATCCATAGGGATACGTCGCTCCTAAATTCATTATTTGCCAGCGGGAGAGAGCAGTTGCAGTGCGATGCTCTTGCAAGAGTTTAATGCCAGATTGAGCCATGGTTATTTCAAGTCAATCAAGAATCGGCGTAATGCCATCCGGCGACATGTTGATGCCCATGCGCCGTGAAACACAGCGTATGGGTATTGACTGGCAAAAAGAAGAATGGAACAGCAGTAAAGCGCTGGTGTAAGTTGATCTTCGTCAGCGAGAGCGGATTCTCAGCTTTTAAACTGTTGCAAAATATGCAACAGTTGCGTTTTGTGGTTGTTGCAAAATATGCAATAACCTCATTTTCCTCCATAATCTAACAACAAAAAAGCATGGCGCAAATCACTGCGCCATGCCCCAATAAAAGAAAACCTTATAGTCAAAATAGAAATTAGCAATTCTTCTTTAGTACTTTGCATTCTGAGGATCAAAGTTGGTCCAACCGCTCATCCAGTTGTTGCTGCCATCGAAGGCTCCGATGTAGGTTACTGTGTCGAAACCTGTCCAGCCGGCGAAACTTGCGGCACCGAGCAATGGGCTTCCTGCGATAGGAGTATAGCCATCTGCACCAACCAATGAGGTCCATGAATCAAAATACTTGTTGCTTGGCTCTGAGAAGAAGAAGGTGTTGCTGTATGACTTCTGGTTCTTGTCGAGATCCTTCTTGTTGGCTGCATCGTAGAGGTAATCCTCATACTTCTTGTTGGCATCAGTACCTACTGCATCCATACCTGCGAAATATACATTCTGAAGCTTGAATTTGCCATCCTTGGCATCCTTCACGGTTTCACCCTTCTCACCATCAACAATCAAACCGATAGGCCAGCCTAAGGCTACTGAGTTGATGCAGTTGAGGTTAGAAGAACGGCGAATCTGCATGGCTGACTGGAACTTGCCGAGGGCTGAACCGTTGTTTGGATTGTATGCTCCGGCAGTGATATAATCTGTGGTGTTCTGGAACTTATCATCCAATACCTTAGGACCTACGAAGGTGATGTTAGAGAAGGTTGCCTTGGTACGAGGATCCACGGTAGCACCATCGGCGCAGTTGTCGCTCTCGAAACCGTTGCTCTGAGAGGTATCGGCTATTTTGCTGTCGCGCAGTGAAAGACCATACTGAACCTTTCCAGAGAAACCATTATCGGTATCGAAATCATCATCCCAGCCCTTGTAGGCTACGAGATACTTGCAGTTCACAGTACCGCCAAACCACTCGAAGGAATCATCATTGGAATAAGATACCTGAACGTGGTCAATCTCTGTGCCTGAACCTACAGAACCGAGGGTCAAACCATTGATTTCCTTATCCTTCTGGAATGGATAACCGGCAAACTCGATGCGTACATAGCTCAAAGTTCCTGAGTTATCAGCATCATCTGCGCCACCATGCTTGGTACGAGGACCACCTTCTATCTGCTGCTCAGTCTGGTTGTTCTTAGCCTTACCGCAGAGAATGATGCCACCCCAGTCGCCAGGCTTTCTGCTGCCGGCAGCCTCTTCAGATGTAAAGACGATAGGCTCTGTGGCTGTACCCTTGGCGATGAGCTTACCGCCACGCTCTGCGATGAGTGCCGCCTTGGTCTGCTTGTCGCCCTTGATGATAGTTCCCGGTTCGATGGTAAGCTCTGCACCATCTGCAATATATACCCATCCCTTGAGGAGATAAGTGCCTTTCTTCAAAGTCTGCTTGCCTGTGAAGACGAACTCCTGGTCGCCGTTGCCAATCTGTGTACCATTGGCGTTTTCCTTGTCATCCGTTCCGAAGAGAATGTGGTCGCAAGCCTTCAAGCCGCCATTGGTTGTCCACTTGTAAACTACTTCTGGTCCTGGATTTGGAGAAGGAGTTGGATCGTCATTGTCACTGCTGCAGCTGCTCAACATGGCAGATGCTGCGAGGATGCCCATGCATCCTAAAAAATACATCTTGTTCATCATTGTTTCCTGTTTTATTAAACAAACATCTAATTATTCTTATTATTTAAAATTTATAGATTGCCTGCAAACCGATGTTTCTGCCCGGCTTGTAGCATCTTGCTATTTCTTCTACTTCCTTCTTGTTTCCGTCGCTATACGTTACATCAGCAAACTGCTTGTAATATATCTTTTCTGCAAGAAGATCTCTTACATTGAGCTTCAGCTCCAGATGGTCTCCGAATTTCTTAGCCAGTGAGAAGTCGATGGTGTTGCGGGGCATCTCGTAGCTGTGAGGCACTCGGGAGTTGGAGTCATCGCCTGTGCTTCCCTCGCTTCTGCCCACACCGATGATTCGCTTGCCTATGCGGTTGTATAGCAGGGCGATATCCATCTTCAATGGCTCGTTCTTATAGAAGATGCCGGTGTTGATAAGGTATGGCGACTGGCCCTGCATCGGTCTGTTTTCCTCTTTTGAACCCTTTTCAAACTGCACCTTGCTCTTAATCAAGGCACCGTTAAACGACCAGCTGAAATCCTTCAATCCTATGAAACCGAGATTCTTTCTGATATCCAGCTCCACACCGTAGTTGTTGGCACTCTTCGCATTCTTGTAGGAATAAATCAGGTCGGTGCCGCCAGCCACCGTATAGGTCCACTCGATAGGAGAATCGAAGTGCTTGTAGAAGACTGCCAGCGAAATGAGCTCTCCACGGGATGGATACCACTCATATCGCAGGTCGAGGTTATCGACATAACAGTTCTTCAACTCAGTGTTTCCCTGCACATTGCTGGCAAGGTCGAAGTCGTAATACACCGACGACGATACTTCACGGAATTCCGGTCGGTTAATACTGCGGCCATACGACAGTCGCACCTGATGCTGGTCGCTGATTTTATATGTTGTATTGAGAGATGGAAAAACATCATCGGTCTTGTAATGACGGCTCGATTCACTCTTCTCGTAGTCACGGGAATTGGAGATGAGTTCCATATCATTATGCTCGAAGCGGACACCGGCGTGGATGCCGAGTTTGCCAAAGGGGAGAGACATCGCCAGGTATCCTGCGCCTAAGGTGTTGTGTCCGCGGTAGTTATTGCGCATCTGCTTTTCCTCCAGAAGATACAACTTGTCGTAACCCATGTTCGCCTCGCTGGAGAGCAGGGTAGGGATGTCGCTGTGGCGGAAGCCGGATGGCATGTTATTAGCTGAAACATTCCAGTTGTAGATGAAGTTGCGGGTCTGGTATTCTCGGCTGCGATACTCCCCATAGGCACCCACCTTCAAGTCTGGCTCAAAGTTGCCAAACTTGAAGTGGTGCTTGTCATTTACACCAAGAGAGAGAATGTGTTCGTCGAGTTGAGTCCACTCGCGGGATATGTCGTTGCCGGTGCTCAGGGCATAAACGCCCGTTTCGAGAGCATCGTCGATGAGGTATCTACGACGGTCAGGCAAATGGCGGTTGGCATACGCATACCCGATGCTCCAGTCAAGGGCGTCGCTAGTGAAGGTGTGCTTGCCGGTAAGCTGACCGTTATATGTTGTTCTACTGCGGTAGTAATACTCTGCGCTTCGCTCCAGGTTCGACTGGGCACTCACGCCATCACGCCAGGTATATCGGCTGGTAGCCAACTGGTTGAAGATGTTCTTGAGCTGATACTTGTGGTTGCCGTCCTTGGAAAGAAAGGTGAAGTTGAGCATTGCTCCGAGTCTCACGTTATTATTATACTGGTCATCAACAGAGTGACGAAGATAGTTCGGCTTGTCGTTTGCCGCATCATAGATGCCATAGAGATTGTTCTCCATGTTCTCGTAGGTGCGGTATTCGTTGGTATAGTTCAGGGCAGCGAGCATGCCGAGTGTTCTTCCGCCGAGCATCCAGCGCTGGTTCAGGCTGGCCGCCAGTTTCAAGTCGCCCAAAGGCTTCTTGTTCTTGATGAGCCAATCATTGTTAAGTCCGTTTCCCAGGAGCGAAGTAGCATAATCGCCCACCGGTTTTCCGTTGGCATCTAGCTGCGGATTCAAGTCAGCATGGATGCCCCTATTCAGGTTTCTCAAGCCATTGTCGAACCCTAGGAAATCGGTTCCGGAACCTTTTGAGTAAGAAAAGTCCTTGAAGGCAGAAGATGTATTCCAGTTTCCGCCCACGGCGATGTTGAAACTGTTTTCTGCCGGAATCTCCTTGGTGTTGACGATGATGAAACCGCCTGAGTAATCAGCGGGATATTCAGCTGTTGGCGACTTCACGATGGTGAGGTTGTCAATCTGCGAACTTGGGATGATGTCGAAGGAGAATGCCCTGGAGTCAGCCTCAGAACTAGGCACTGCTCCTCCGTTCACCCACACATTGTTATAACGCTGCGACAAACCACGAACCATCACGAATTTATCGTCGATGAGGCTCACGCCTGGCACTCGGCGTATCACCTCACCCGCATTCGTATCCTGCGTTCTGGATATTTCCTGTGCCGAAACATTGCTCACGATGACGGGACTGTTTTTGGCCACCTGTATCATTGCCGCATCCGTATTACGCCTTTCCACTGCGGTAACGGTCACCTCCTTCAGCTGCTGTTCATCAGGTTGCAGCGCGATCACCTGGTCTGCGTCCTTCGCCTGAACCCCGTCAATTTTTTGAGTCTTATATCCTACATAATTAATATATAGTGTATATGTCTTTTCTTTATTCAATCCATCAATCTGGAAGTTTCCGTCGATGTTGGTGATAGCCTTCACATTGGTTCCATCCACAGTGACGACTGCACCGATGAGTGTCTCTTTCGATTTCTGGTCGATAACCACACCCTTAATCTGTTGCGCCCACGTTGGTATGCTTACCGCCGAGAGCAATCCTAATACAATAATTCCCCTTTTAGCATTCATAACCTATATCGTTTGATTACGGTTGCAAAGGTACGGTGGTTATATTACACAGGGGTTGCAATGAGGTTGAAAGGCATTGACGAAGCTGCGACAAAGATGTTACGGGTGGAATAACTAAAGATATTTAAATATTTAACCCTATATTTGGAGATAAATAAAGAAATAACTATATTTGCAGCATGATTACGGAATATGGTATAGAGGCAAAGTCTAATTCTGAGATTATATCTGAATTAGGAGGACGATTCAGGCAATATCGTCTGTTCAGCAATCTCACTCAGAAAGAGGTGGCTGTGAAGGCTGGTGTGAGCATTTTCACCATTAGCCAGTTTGAAAAAGGCGAAGCTAAGAACATAGGCTTTGGCACTATTCTTTCTCTGTTGAGGAGCATTGGATTCCTGCAGAAAGCAGAGAAACTCTTGCCGCCGCTGCCAATTCTGCCTAGCCAAATGAAGAAAATGAATGAAAAGAAGGAAAGGGTAAGACATGAAAGATAATGTTGTGCAGGTAATCCTGATTCACATTTCTATCGTAACCATGAACTTACGGTTCTTGGCAAGCGAAAGAATATAACGAAGCAGGATTTGATGCTTTTTGCACAAAGACAGGATATCAGAAATGCTTCTAATATCATAGAAGAAGTGGAAGACGTGGTGATGAACTTCAAGTCTTATGCCGAAAAAGTGGAAATCGATGAGCACTGGATACGCAAAATAGAACGGGTTTTGGAAGAAATCCGTAAGTAAGCGATTTCATCAGGCAATATTTTTAGCCCCCTTACTCCTTTATTTCTTTCATGTTTGCAGGATTATAGGGAGTCAACTGCTGCATC
>ERZ791912.964-NODE-964-length-15126-cov-1.913742_pt1 | contig 15126 bp, 12 predicted proteins | sample MGYA00510141_ERZ791912 | MGnify/ENA primary metagenome ERZ791912 (study PRJEB30046, sample SAMN00792082) | human gut metagenome | study: EMG produced TPA metagenomics assembly of the A metagenome-wide association study of gut microbiota in type 2... | reverse complement strand
AGCCATACGCTCTACCGCGGTATGGTAGGTCTTGCCTGGACGACCGGTAAGGGCACGCTGCACGCTGGCTACCGGTATCTCGGTAGCGAACAGGGGCGTGAATCGCACGCTTTCCAGCTGCAGGCCGATTACGTCTTTTGATTATTGAGCTCTGTTCGGCGCTATGACGACAGTCTTACATCCATGCTTGGACGAAAACGGCAAGCCTGTCGTGGTGGCGCATCCCACGCAGCCGACAAGCCGGGATACGTGGGTTGATTCGCGTTGTAGCGCAACGCTTTCCCGAACGGCAGAGCCTGTTTTGCCGTCAGCTCTCAATGGTCTCGCACTAACCGGCAATCCGGGTATTCCGGATGAGAATCCCTGGTATTGGCGCGATGTCGTGCCCGATGCCGTAAAGGGAGAACCTGACTTCGTTATGCCGCCGGGCTTTCGTGCCACCTCCGGGTGCGTTGTCATTGAACCCGACCGACGCATCTGGATCGTGCATCCCACCAACGAGTTCATGGGGACTAAAGCGACTTTTCCCAAAGGCCGACTTGAGCCGGTGCTTTCGCTTGCGCAAAACGCCGCCAAGGAAACATGGGAAGAGGCCGGGCTCTTGGTCGAACCATTTGCGTTTCTTGTTGATGTGCCGCGCCGCATCGTCGTGACGCGCTATTACCTAGCGCGACGCAAGGCCGGCTCTCCTGCATTGGCCGGGTGGGAATCTCAGGCTGTGTCTCTGATGCCTTTTGAGGACGTAAAGATGTCCCTGAACCGCGAGGGCGACCGTGCAGTGCTGCCCGCGCTTGAAGCGTATCTCAAGACGCTAGTCTGAAGGAATATTTTTCCTAGAAAATAAATGCTTGCAAGGCCATGCACCATAATGGAATGGTAGCAAGGCTCACAAGCACTTCTACGCTCGTAAGATCGCTTACGACAGGGCCGTTGCCACCCATACGCGCTGCCATGATGTAGCAGGAGTTGGCTGTCGGCACCACGGCGTAACACATCAATGCGGCCGTCTGTGTGTTGGCAAGGCCCGCGGCTACGGCTACGGCAAGCGCTACAGCGGGTAGAACAATCAGGCGCTGAATGGTCGACAAGGCAATGAGCTTCTTGTATCGGGCAAAGTCTTCGACGGCCAAACCCGCGCCGATGGCAAGCAGTGCCGTTGCCATTGAAGCGGAACCCAGGGACGAGAAGATCTTTGTGAGGAAGTTAGGTACCTGAAATCCCGTCAAATGCGAAAGGATATTGGCAAAGAGTCCAGCCAGCGTCGAGACTATCAGCGGATTCGTGAAGATCGATTTGACGATGCTGCCGATGCTTGTTTTGGCAGCATAAGAAAGATCGGCCACGGCAATGGCGTTGGAAATCGGAACCCAGATGCCGGTGAGAAGTGCCACCAGAGCGAGCGCTTCCTGGCCGTACATGTTTAGCGCCAGAGCAAAACAAATATACGAATTGAAGCGATAGCCCGTCTGGCGCACGGATGCGTCGGTCATAGGATCTGCCGGAGCCATTTTGCTCACGGCCTTGGCCATGAAGACGCCGGTGGCCATTGCAAGCGTTCCGAAAAGCAGAAATTCCGCGGTATCGAGTCCGGTGAGTTTGGCGTGCGCCACGCTGTTAAAGAGCAGAGGCGGGAACAACACCCAAAACACCAGTTTTTCGACGCCGTCCCACAACTCCTTGGCTCCGAACCGTTTGGTGCCTCGAAGGGCGTAACCCAGGGCGATCAGGAGGAAGGGTTCCAAAACGGCGGAAAGCACAGAGAACATGGCAGTCTCGACGACGACAAATCTGAAGCGTTAACCCTACTACGATAGCAAACTTATCGTCGAGCAGCTTTCGCGGACTTCAGTCGAGCGGTGAGTGAATCGAATTCCCGACGCAGTTCTTTGTCATAGAAGGCTTCGAGCTTGGGCGGTTCAAACGAGAAGATGCTTTCGAGATCCTTTTCGCCGGCTTTGATCACTTCAATGAGCTCGCCTCCCACCTTAATGGTGCGGAAGGTGTTGCGCGCCAGAGCAAAATTGAGTCGCATCTCGCGCTTGAGCGTATCGAGCGCCACCCAACGGCTCTTGAGATGATCTTCGTATAGCTGCGCGAGATTGATGGTGCGCGCATTGATGTCGAGATTGTTTTGAGCAATTTCCACCGTCTTGGAGGAGCGACGACTCAGTTCGTCGGCTTCACGCATCATGGTGTCAGCTTCATCGATGATCTCGCCGAGCTCAAGCAGATACACCGTCTCAATCTTACGCATTGTGCGCTCGATCGCTTCGATGTAGACGCGGTAGCTCATCATCAAAAAGCCCGTATAGGCCTTGATCTGTTCGGGGCCGGCGTCAGGCCCTTTAAGCGACTGCGCCAGATTTTTTTCAATGGCTTTGATGTTTTCCGCAACGGCCATGACCTGCGCGAGTTCCGTACCCTCGGCCGAGTAGAGGATTCCGTCGAGCTGCTCGGGTGTCATGCCGATGCCGTCTTGCTCGAGTCGCGCGAGCGTTTCGGTTTTGAGCGTTGCAATGCGTTTTCTGTCGGTGTCGATGGCCTGCCGTTCACGCTCGATGCGGCGAGCCAGAGCCGAGCGGGTCATTTTCAGGGGCGAAAGCGACGTGGAAGGGGCAGCGATACTCGCCAGTTTCCATGCGTTAATTTGTTCTTGGCGCGCACGGATACTGTCTTCGATTTTCTGGACGTTGGAGATGAGCATCAGCACATCGGAGTGTAGGAATTCCTTCAGGCAGCCGTCGACGATGCGCGTGATTTCCGGATCACGAAACGTGATGCGCTCCAGAAACGTTTTGTCCGCTTCCAGTCCGGCGCTGTCATGCTTTTCGAAGTAGCCGACGCCTTCGGCCAGTTTCGGCGACACACGGCTCCAGAATGCCGCAAATGTCTTGGCGGCAAGCGTATGCGAGGTGAGCAGGATAGCCGCTTCAGCAAAGGCCTTGGCAAAAATCGATTTCATGGAAACGGATAAAAAGTGGATTAGGTGCTTCAAGCCGACAATGCTAACGCAAAAAGGTTAATTCAAGGTTGCGCACTGCGTATCGGCGAGACCTTTGAGTTCTTCGGCTGACATGTTCTTGGGTATCAGCGACACTGTCATTTCGCAGGCGCGGCAGTCAAAGCGCGCCAGAAGACGCGTGCCTCCCGAGGCGGTCAAAATCAGAGGCTGAGGCTTCATGCGTCCGCCGTTCATTCGTTTGAACCTCTCCTTTTTGACCGGATCTTTGCCATACTGCTTTGGGCACAAACCGAGCGTGTGGCGCACGCAATGGCGGCATTGCATCAAGGCGGCCGAAAGAAGATCAGGGGTGTTGCCTGCTTGAAGAAGCGTTTCAAAGGCATTGTTGACGCGGCTTGCACCGTGTTCCTTATAAAAGGCTATGGCGCAGACATTGGCTGCATTGGCGCGGAAGTCGAGAAATTTGCCTTCGAACGGCTCAATCGGAGAGATCGTTGCGGGCAACCGACCGAAACGCGGGTGTGTGTCGCAGATGGTGCGCGCCAGTTTTTCAAGACAGTCGCGGCGCAGACCATTCAATACGGAAACAGGGACGAAAGGAATGTCCGGGCCGCCCTCAGCCGTAACGGTGATGTCGGTTATCTGAAAAACGGTGCCGCCGGCTTTCGAAAGAGAAGCCTTGAGCTTGTCAAGCGCCTGAGGATTGCGGGCAGGCTGTACGGGACCGTCAAGACGAACCGTTGCGGAAAGTTCAAGCGTTTTGCTGGTCAGTTCCAAAGCATTGCTGCGAACCACAAGTTCGAGAGTGGCCGGAATCGTACGTTCGGCACTTTCCTGCGCAAGGAGCTTTTCAAAGCGATGGTCTTTATTGCGGTTGACGACAACGCCCGGCAAGAGTCCCGGGTGGCGTTTGAGGGGTTCGTGCAGAGAAACGCGTACCAGGCCCGGACGCAGCTGCTCGGCGCGATTGACGCGCAGACCTTCGAGTTCTTCCTCGGGCGTCAGATACACCAGACCGTCGCCGTTGGCGATTTCGGCTTTGGTGGCGATGTCGACGGTGGAGCAGCCAGAGTTTATTGCTACGACCTTGCCCACGGTCTCTCCCGTGCTCTTAGGCGTATCGAGTGCCGCAATCTGGGGACGTCTGCCGTTGACGAAGTAGTCCGTTGCGCCGCGTCGAAACGTTTTCTCGGGGTCCGGCTCAAAGGTAAAAGTCGAGACGCCCACAGAAGCGCGCTGCCAGTTCTCGCCAGAGTGTTTTTCCAGCAGGGCGTCAATTTTGCGGCGGTAGTATGCCGTGAGATTCTTGACGTATTCGGGGCCCTTGAGGCGTCCTTCAATCTTAAAGCTTGAGACGCCGGCGGCGATGAGTTTTTCGAGATTGGCGGACTGATCGTTGTCCTTGAGGCTTAAGACGTGCTTGGAGCGGACAATCGATCGCCCCGAAAGGTCGGTGACGTCGTAGGGCAGGCGACAGGGCTGAGAGCATTGTCCGCGGTTGGCCGAGCGTCCTGTGAGCGCCGCCGAAAGATAGCATTTACCCGAATAGCTCACGCACAGGGCGCCGGCAATGAAAAACTCGATGCGGGCGCGCGGCATCGCCTTGCGGATGGCCGCGATTTCGTCGAGCGTCAGTTCGCGGGCCGGCACGATCTGAGCGAATCCCAGACTGTCGAGAAAGGCCGCTTTTTCAGGCGTGCGGATGTCGCATTGGGTGGACGCGTGAATTTCGATGTCGGGAAGTTGTCCCTTGAGCAGCCCCAGATCCTGCACGATCAAGGCGTCGACTCCGGCCTCTTTGGCCTTCCAGGCGGCGTCGACTGCTTGATCGAACTCGTTGTCGTAGATGAGCGTATTGAGCGTCATGTAGACGCGGGCTCGATACTGATGCGCAAACTCGGCGATGCGAGCGAGATCCTCAAAGGAGTTTCCTGCGGCCTGCCGTGCACCGAATGCGGGCCCGCCGATGTAGACGGCGTCGGCACCGTGCAAGACCGCGGCACGAGCCGTTTCTAGGTCTCGTGCGGGAGAAAGGAGTTCAAGCGGAGCAAAGGGACGCATGGACGGGGTGCGTTCGAGCATTGATTATTTGGCGCTCTGCACGCGCAAGCGCTGTTCGCTCTTCGTTTTGGTGCTACGAATCGGAGCGCGCATGAGCGGTTCTGGCTGGACGCACTTTTCAATGGCGAGGAACTTCGAGAGTTCCTCGTCGCCCGCGTTGCTTGCGGCATCGGCAGGAGACTGGCCTTTATCGTTGCAAAGATCGCGGTAGGAGCCTGCGCGCAGAAGCGTCATCACGACTTCGCGAGAGGGCTTGCGGGCGGCCATGTAAAGCGGCGTGATGCCCGAGTAGGTCTGTACGTTGACGCGAGCACCTTTTTCAAGCAGGAGCTTGACGATTTCGTTGTGACCTTCGGCTGCGGCATAGTGAAGGGGAGTCCAGCCGCCGATGCGATTCACCGATGCGCCTTCGGCAAGGAGCCGCTGTACGAGTTCCATATTGCCCTTGAATGCGGCAAGCATCAGAGCCGTTTCGCCATATTCGCTTGCCGTGTCGACTTCAATGCCTTTGGCAGACAACAGCGCATCGACCACCGTGTACGAGTCCATGCGGATGGCGCGCACGAGAGCCGGATCGCCGCCGTTGACGATCGTATTGGGGCTGATGCCCTGAGAGAGCATGTAAAGCACGACGTCGGCGCGGTCGCGATCAACGGCGCCCGCAAAATTGGCCCAGTTTTCTTCGGGGCCGGCCATCTTGACGGGGCCCGCAGAGGCCGTTGTCGCACGATCGCCCGTCGCGGGCTGGTTGGAGGCGCAGCCCGCAAGCAGGCCGAGCGAAATCAGACACGTGCAGATCAGGGAAGCGGTTTTCTTCATATCAGTTCAGTCCAAAAAAATTCTTGGCCGTGTCGGTTGTAACGGCGGCAGCATAATCCGGTTCGACGTTCTTGACGAGTGCCAGCGTTTTGGCCACTTCGGCGACATAGGCCGGTTCACAGCGCTTGCCGCGATAGGGGACCGGCGCCATGTAGGGACAGTCGGTCTCGATCATCAGACGATCAAGCGGCAGGGCCGAGGCAATTTCGCGCAGTCCCGAGGCGTTCTTAAAGGTGAGCACTCCCGTAAAGGAGACGAGACCGCCGAGGTCAATCGCGCGTTTGGCGTCCGCGAGGCTTCCGCCGAAGCAGTGCATCACAAAGCCCACGGAACCGGCGTCGTGCGCGGCCAAAAGGTCGAGCGCATCGCTTTCGGCTTCGCGAGCGTGCACCACAAGGGGCTTGTTGAGCTTACGCGCGGCTTCGATGTGGCGTACGAAGCGCTCTTTTTGCCAGGTCAGGTCGCCCTTGCACCAGTGGTAGTCAAGGCCGGTTTCTCCGACGGCGCAAATACGCGGATCCCCGCAAATCGCGACGATTTCATCCACGTCGCATTCACGGCGATCTTCGTACTCAGGATGCAACGCCCAGGCTCCGAACAGAAACCCCGGCGCCATGTCCAGAACGGCGAAAAGATCCTTTTCCTCACCGTAATCGCAGGCAACGACGAGCGCACCTTCGAGTCCTGCCTCGCGCATGCGGGTAATCACCTCGGCGCGGTCAGCATCGAACTCGCGGGCGTTGATGTGTGAGTGAGAATCAAACAAGCGCATGACGACTCACTGCTGCGGACTCAGGCGCCGTGGCCCTTGTAAAGTTCTTCGATTTCGGCGGCATAACGCTCGGCAATCTGACGGCGGCGCAGCTTCATCGTGGTGGTGAGAAGGCCGTTTTCGGTCGTCCAGTTGTCGGGCAACACGGCTACGTTGCGCGGCTGCCCGTAACGCGGGAAGAACTTCGTGGCGCTGCGCACGCGTTTGAGAATGGTGTTGCGCACTTCTCGGCTGCCGCGGGTGGACGGATCGTCCGGATTGACCTGCAGATCGGCGCACAGGGCGCGCCAGCGTTCGTTGTTGAGCACCACCAGAGCGGCCACATACGGACGGTTTTCGCCGACCACCATGACCTGGTCGAACAGGGGATCCTCGAGAATCGCAAATTCGAGGTCAACGGGGCTCACTTTTTCGCCCACGCTCGTGACGATGATTTCCTTAATGCGCCCCTTGATGCGGATGCGTCCGCCGTCGCTCAAATCGGCCTGATCACCCGTACGCAACCAACCGTCTTCGGTAAAAGCTCGGCGGGTGTCTTCCTCGCGGTTCCAGTAGCCCTTCATGACCTGAGGACCGCGAACCTGCAGTTCGTCCAGTTCACCCAGGCGCGCTTCAATGCCGATCAGAGGTTTGCCGACTGTGGAGGGATGGTTTCCCTTGACTTCGCACATGGAAATCACCGGAGACGATTCGGTCAAGCCGTAAGCCTGGCGGATCGGAGCGCCCATGCCGCAGAAAAATTTCGCAACGTGCAGGTTAAGGGCGGCGCCGCCCGCCATCAACACGTTGATGCGGTTGCCGAAGACGCCCTTAACCGGATCGGCGATCTTGCGCTTGAGGTAGGGCCACATGATGAAGTCAAGGCACTCGCGGGCAGTATGTTCGACAGGCAGCCCGTTTTCCTTGCAGAACCGGCGCCAGCCGACTTCCGCTGCCCAGTCGAAGAAGTAGCCCTTCTTCTTGGTCATCTTGCGGCGCACCATCAGGATCTGATTGTGGATGCGCTCAAAGACACGCGGCACCGAGCACATATTGGTCGGGTTAATCGCGTGCAAATCATCGGTGATGTGCGCCACGCCTCGGGAGAATGCGAGAAGCGCACCGGTGGCAAGCGCGTGGTAGTAGGCAGCACTTCGCTCGAACGAGTGCGACAGCGGCAGATACGACAGGAACACATCGTTTTCATCGATCGGCATGTAGCGGGAAATCTGCTGCACGTTGCTCACCACGTTGCGGTGTGTGAGCATCACTCCCTTGGGACGCCCCGTGGTGCCGGAGGTATACACGAGTGCGGCCAGATCATCGGCATCGGGACCGGCAGGCAGTTCGGTCACATCGTTTCCGGTGGCTAGCCATTCTTCAACGCCGCAGTACGGAATGTGACCGAGGCTTACTCCTTCGTCGGTTTCGCCGGTAAGAACGACCTGGCGCAGGTTGGGCAAATCAACGCCCGCCGTGGCAAGAGAATTCCAGCGAGCGAAGTTGACCGTGACGAGAAATTCGGCGCCGCTGTCGTTGAGAATGTAATTGGAGTTGCCGGCTGTGTCGGTGGCGTGCAGCGGCACGGGAACCAATGCGTTGCAAAGGGCGGCCATGTCGAACGTCAGTGCGTCGACGCTGTTGGGCAGAAGCATGGCCACGCGCGCGCCGCGCTGCAGGCCCATCTTCGCAAAGGCCTTGCGCCAGCGCATCACCCGTTCTGAGAATTGACGCCAGGTGATACCCACCCATTCGTTGGTGCGGTGTTCAAACCACTTGTAGGCTTCACGGTCGGCATAGACGCGCACCGTGCGCTCAAGCATTTCGGGAATCGTTTTGAATTGGTCGATAAATCGGGAGGACAAAATCGCGGCTCCGGCTTTATTGGTAGTGTTCGGATAACCCGCTTATTGTAAATTTTCTCGACCTTCTTCGGTGGGCTTCAAAAACGTCTATTTCGCCAAAAGCGCTCTAATTTGCAAGCGCACGTTACCGAGATCGGGATTGACCAGGATCGACAGGCTTTCGAAGAGTTTTTCGCCTTCGAGATCCCACCATTTCCACTGCAGCAAAAGCGAGATGAGTTCGTCGTCGAAACGTTTCTTGATGAAGTGCGCCGGATTGCCTCCGACGACGCTGTAGGGTTCGACGTCTTTGGTTACAACGGAGTATGCGGCAACGATGGCTCCGTCGCCGATCGTGACGCCCGGCATGATTACGCATTCGCGTCCGAGCCAAACGTCGTTGCCGATCACGATGTCGCCCTTTTGCGGCAATTCGCTCAAGTGGTCCGGTGCCTTGTTCCAGGTCTTTCCCATCACGTTGAACGGATAGGTGGAAATGCTCGAGAGGCGATGATTTGCCGCGCCCATGATGAAAGTCGTGCCGTGCGCGATTTGACAGAATTTGCCGATGACAAGCTTGTCGCCGAAAGCAGGGTAGTTGAAAAGAACTTGCGTTTTTTCAAAATTTTCCGGATGTTCCGCGCTATCGTAGTAGGTGTAGTCGCCTACAGAGATATTGGGCGCCGATACGACATTTTTCAGAAAGACGGACGTTTTGTACTCGTTCGGAAAAACAACGTTCGGATCCGGATTCTTCGGTTGGGTCACGGCTTTCTCCTGGTCAGGTCCAGCTTTCAATAAACCAGTCGCCGGCAACAGAAAAAGTGCCGACGTTAATCTTGTACGGAGCCGCCTGAGCCACGATGGGTTTGGCGTGATAGGCAAAACCGAAACCCGCCGCACCGATCATTTCTAGATCATTGGCGCCGTCACCGCCTGCAATGCACTGCGAAAGACTCGCACCGTTGAGCTGCGCGATCACTTCCATGGTGCGGCGCTTGCCGGCACGATCGAGAACCTTGCCGCCCGCAGGGCCCGTCGCTTCGCCGGTAAGTCGACCGTCTTCAATGACCAGGCGATTGCACACGAAACCGGACATGCCGTAGTCGCGTGCGACGATTTCGGCAAATTGAGTAAAGCCGCCCGAAGTGATGTACGTTTTGACACCAAACGCGTGGAAAAGGGCAAGTGTCTCTTTGGCTCCGGGAGTCGGACGGATAAGAGCGGCGGCATCATCAATGATCGAAGCGGGGGCGCCTGCCAGAAGCTTCACGCGCTCACGCAGGCTGTGTTCGAAATCGAGTTCGCCGCGCATCGAGCGCTCGGTGATTAGCGCGACCTGTTCCTTGACGTTGTGGAGCGCCGCAAGTTCGTCGATGCATTCGTTGCCGATCAGGGTGCTGTCCATGTCAAAGAAGGCGCAGCGGAAATTTTTAAGCGAAAGACCGGCAGGCACAAAGGCGGCATCGCGCTCGGTCAGATTCGCAAGAACATCCCGACGAATTGTCTCGCACGTGTTTTCATCAATTGCGCAAAGACGCAGTCTGTTTTCTTCGCGAAGAAGCCTGGCTTCGGCAGCAAGCGAGGACAGAGCATTACAGAGATCATCCGTGATGAGGCCGGAGATCACCAGGTCGCGAAGGGAGCAAGCGTTAGTCATAACAGTTCGGTTCAAAAAGCGAATGTACGGTGGCTGACAGTGCCCGAAAAAGGGCGTACATGTCGTTGGATGTCGGCATCATGCCGCAATCGACATGGTTTTGCACGCTTTTTTGCTCTTTTTCGTCTTTGTCATCGTTTTGTTATCGAAGTGTCAAGGACTTGTCTCAAAACTGCCACGAAGCTGTCAGATTCGACCTCGACAATGTGCGCCATCACAACGGGAGTTACTTCGAAGCGGAGCAAAACATCGTTTTCCGCTCGGTTGTGACGAAACGCGGCGCCGACTCCCTGTGCGGGCAGCGCCTGACATTGACTGACACATAGATTGAGAAGATGAATCCTAAGAATTTCGCCAAAGCCGGCCTCGTTGCCGCCCTCGTCGCCGCTGCCAACGCATCGTTTGCCGGCCCCGACAACATGGTCGTTGCCGTACAGCAGTTGCCCGTGATCGTTGAGCCTCAAGGCATCAACAACAACGCGCTCGATCGAGTGGCTTACTCCATCTACGAAACGCTGATTCGCGCCGATCTCAAGACCGGAGAACTCTTCCCGGGACTTGCAGAAAGCTGGAAGCGTATTTCGCCTGAAACCGTTGAGTTTAAGCTCCGCAAGGGTGTCAAGTTCCACGACGGCACCGACTTTACGGCCGACGATGTGGTCTTTACCTTCGGCGAAGAACGCTTCATGGCCAAGGATGCTCCGGGGCGCGCTGCGGCCGTCGAATTCCTGGGCGGTCTCAAGAGCGTCGAAAAAATTGACGACTACACCGTTCGAGTGACGATGCAGCAGGCCGACCCCCTGATCGAACGCCGCTTTGCCGCACGTATGTCTGAAATCATCAGCAAGGACGGCTGGATGAAGGCAGGCGGTTGGGACAACTGGATCAAGAACCCGATCGGCACCGGACCGTACCGTATCACAAGCTTTAATGTCGGCAACCGCCTGGCTCTTGAACGCTTCGACGGCTATTGGGGGGATAAGGCGCCGGCAGCTAAGCTCACGTTCGTGGAAGTGCCCGAACTATCCTCTCGTGTGGCCGGTCTTCGCTCCGGAGAATTCGACCTCATCACCGAAGTGCCGCCCGATCAGATCAAGCCTTTGAGTAAGGACGGCAAGATTGACGTCGTGGGCGGCGCGATCGACAACATCTACGCGCTCGTCTTTGATGCCAAGTCCAATCCGGTGATGGCAAACACGCAGCTGCGTCAGGCCATTTTGCACGCTATCGACCGCGATCTTCTCGTACAGGCTCTTTTTGCCGGCAAGACCACTCCTGCCAACAGCTTCCAGTCGAAGACCTTTGGCGACATGTATCTGCTGGAATTCGAAACCAAGCTCTACGATCCGCAGAAGGCCCGCGACCTCATCAAGGCTTCGGGTTACAAGGGCGAACAAATTGTCTGGCGCATTCAGCCTTCTTACTACACGCTTGAAATGACCGTGAGCCAGGCCGTGGCTTCCATGTTGAAACAAGTGGGCCTCAATGTTCGAATCGACGTCAAGGAAAACTGGACGCAGGTCGAAGCCGCAGGCAAGGACCGCATGATCAACAACGCCAGCTTCTCGGCTTACTTCCCGGATCCCGCAAGCCAGCTGTGGCGCCGCATGAAACCGGGCAGCTTCTGGGAGGCCGAGGGGTATTTCCCGGCGTCAGACGAATACAAGCGCATCTGCGAACTCGGCAAGGAACTCGATTCGAGCGTCGATCCCGCCCGCCGCAAGGCTGCCTGGGGCGAAATGCTCAAGCAGTTCAATGCCAATCCTTATGCTTGCCCGCTCTATGCGCTGCCGATGATCTACGCCAAACAGAAGAACGTGGTGTGGGAACCCGGCACTCAGGGCTCGCTTGATCTGAGCGCCCGCAACCTGAGCTTCAAGTAAATCCTTCTCATGGGGCTGCGGGATTGGTTTCCGCAGCCCTGGTTTCTCTGACAAATCAAACCGAAGACATCTATGACAGAACCTCACGGGACATCGGAACAAACGCTGCTTGCGATCCGTGGTCTTCGCACGTCGTTTGGCAACACCGAAGTGCTCCACGGCGTGGATCTCGAAATCCGCCGCGGCGAAGTGCTCACCCTGATCGGCGAATCGGGGTCGGGCAAATCGGTACTCGCCCGATCAATTCTGGGTCTGGCCGGCAAAAATGCGCGCACCAACGGTGAAATCGAATTCGACGGACGCAATCTTCTGAAGTTGAGCGGCGCCGAGATGCACAAGCTGCGCGGAGCCGACATCGGCATCATCGTGCAGGACGCGATGGCCGCTCTAAATCCGATGCGTACCATCGGATATCAGCTCTGCGAAACAATCGTTTACCGCCATCCCGACTACCGCGACAAACCCGGCAACAAGACAACCTTGATGGCAAGCGACGAAGTCAAGACGTTGGCCGTCAACTATCTCAAGCGTGTGGGCATCACGGCTCCGAATGAACGCATGCGAAGCTACGCGCACCAACTCTCGGGCGGCATGCGCCAGCGCGTGATGATTGCGTTGGCGCTCATCGGAGCACCCAAACTGTTGATTGCCGACGAACCGACCACTGCTCTTGACGTGGTGGTGCAGCGCGAAATCCTCAAGGAACTGCGCGAAATCGTCAAAAGCGAATCGATGAGCATGCTGCTTGTCACGCACGATTTGCATCTGGCGCGCGACGTTGCCGACCGCGTAAGTGTCATGTACGCGGGCTACATTCTGGAAACCGGTCCCGTGCCCCGCGTTCTTCCCAATCCCGCCCACCCCTACACCGAAGGACTGCTTGAGGTCATGCCCGACATGGAAAGCGAGAAGGGGACGTTGCAACCCATTAAGGGTGAAATTCCGCCGCCCGAAAAGCTCGGTCACGGCTGTCCCTTTGCCGGCCGCTGCCCGCTTACCCGCGTTCAGTGCCGCATGAGTTTGCCGGACATGCAGCCCGTTGAAGACGGCTGGCAGTCGCGCTGCATGGAAGCACAGTGCCACGCCGCGCAACTCGCAGGAGCAAAAGCGCGATCAGAGCGTTGTCAAAAACCTCGACAAAGTGCAGAAGATCGTTCAGGCGGTCGAAGGAATCCAAGAGATTCAAGACGACGGACAACCTCGGCAAAAGCCCGTGTTCGGCGCCGATAATGACGACGAAACGCCGCTTGTTGCCGCCGACATACCGAAGCACTGTTATTACACCCGCAAGGGCTTTTTCGGTCGCAAAAAGCCTTGGAACGTGCTCGAAGACATTACGCTGACGATCGAGCGAGGTGAAGTTCTGGGGCTGGTTGGGGAATCGGGTTGCGGCAAGTCCTCGCTTGCCCGTTTGCTGCTCGGTCTTATGCGTCCCACGGCCGGGCGCGTGACCTTTGACGGCGAGATCTATCCTGAACCGAGATCGCGACAGTGGCGCGCACAGCGTCCTCTGGCGCAAATGATCTATCAGGATCCGTTCTCGTGCTTTGACGAACACCTGAGCATCGTCGAGCAGGTGGCCGAACCGCTGATGGTTCACAAGGGCATGACGCAGGCCGAAGCCCAGACGGTGGCTTTGCGTTTTCTCAAGGCTTCGGGCCTGCCGGAACACCATGCGGTCAAGCGACCCGGGGTGATGTCGGGCGGACAGCTGCAGCGTGCGGCCATCGCGCGTGCCATTGCTCTGGAACCCAAGCTTTTGGTTTGCGACGAACCGGTCGCTTCGCTTGACGTCTCGATCCAGGCTCAGGTGCTCGAACTGTTGAACAACCTGCGCCGCGCCACCGACATGTCGATGCTTTTTGTGTCGCACAACCTCAACGTCGTTCGCTACATCTGCGATCGCGTGATTGTGATGTATCTCGGCCGCATTGTGGAGACGGGCAGCGTCGAAGAGGTTTTCCGCCATCCGGTGCATCCGTACACGAGGCTTCTTACGGCCTGTACGCCGGGCGCCAACGGCCAGATCGTCAACTTTTACCCGAAGGGAGCGATGCCAAGTCCCATGAATCGTCCAACGGGGTGCGTCTTTGCCAATCGTTGCCCGCTTGCAAGTGCTCGCTGTCAGGCCGAAGTGCCGACGCTCGAAGAAGTCCTTCCGGGACGACGCGCGGCCTGTTTTGAAGCCCAAAAGGCGATGAAGCTCGACGACATTTATTTATCTTCGATTGCCCGCGAGGCCGATCAGACACAGCGGCCGGGCGTAGGTATGGAGGAGGCTGCGTAAATGGCTGCACTCGTTTTTCGAATTCTGGGGCGGGCGGTTCTGACGCTCCTTCTGCTCACGGCCTGCGTGTTTTTCGTCCTGCATCTGACGGGTGATCCCGCTCGTCTGATGCTCGGCAGCGATGCTTCGGCGGAAGCCATTGCGGCCTTTCGTCATCAATGGGGTTTGGATAAGCCTCTGTGGGAACAGTTCGGAATCTATCTTCTAAACGCCCTAAGTCTAGACATGGGCAAGAGCTACGCTACCGGCCTTCCGGTGAAGGATGTCTTTTTGCAGGCGCTGGGGCCCACGCTTGACCTGATGATTCCGACGGCCATTGTCACGCTTCTGATCGGCATTCCGGCCGGAGTCTTTGCCGCCCTGCGTCGCAATACGACGGCAGATCGAGCCATGATGGTGGCTTCTGTCATGGGCTACGCCGTTCCGAACTTCTTCATGGGCATTTTGCTTCTGCTTGTTTTTTCGATCTGGCTCGGTTGGCTACCCTCATACGGCAACGCAACTGCAGCTCACTACATCATGCCGATCATCACGATGGCAACTACCGAAGCGGCGATTTTCTCGCGTTACGCCCGTAGCGCAATGATTGAATCGATGCGTCTGCCGAGTGTGAAAGCCGCCATGATGCGCGGTCTGCCCCGCACCCGCATCATTTGGCTGCATGCGCTGCCCAACGCCATGCTCTCGATTCTGACCATTTTGGGTTTTTTCCTGGGTACGCTCGTGGCGGGCGCCGTGATCACCGAAACGGTGTTCTCGTGGCCGGGCGTGGGCAAGCTTTTGGTGCAGTCCGTCGCCAACCGTGACATTCCGGTTGTGCAGATGATTGTTCTTGCTACCGGAGCTTCGCTCATCGCTG
>ERZ791912.953-NODE-953-length-15209-cov-43.129933_pt1 | contig 15209 bp, 9 predicted proteins | sample MGYA00510141_ERZ791912 | MGnify/ENA primary metagenome ERZ791912 (study PRJEB30046, sample SAMN00792082) | human gut metagenome | study: EMG produced TPA metagenomics assembly of the A metagenome-wide association study of gut microbiota in type 2... | reverse complement strand
AAATATACAGAAAAACACAAAAAAAGGGTGCGTCACAGGCTTATGACACACCCTCATTGGGTAATTTCAACCGTACAACTCAAAATAACTACATGCGAAAAATGTTTTTGCGAAAAATGTATCATAGTATCATTATTTAGCGCAATATCATTGTAAATTACAGTCTGTCTTGCCCATCAAGTGGGCACTCATGGACCAAGCGTTGGGCATCGACAGAACAAGCGGCGGGCACTCATTGCCCGTGCGGTGTGCACAGACTGCCCAAACGTTGGGCAATTTTGGGGCACCTCTTACAGGTCGGCGGCTTTGCTATTATGCATGATGCCTCATGACTATCTTGTAGTAATTGAATGACGTTTTTTATGATACTTCTATGATAATTCTTGTAAGATAATCCAAAATGTATCATTCTTCTATCTCATTACGTATCAGTTATTTATCTCTGTATTCAGCCAACAAGATGATACTTTGATACTTTTTACATAAAAAACTTTATCGACCGTACGGTTGGAACTCCCTAAGGGAAATAACTCTTAGAATCAGCACGTCCTGAACCAACCATACATGTCGAAAAGATTTCAACCCTAATATTGTCACAAAATTATAATAAATTCGGGACAAAGCAATGCTTTTGCACCAAAAAGTTACTAATTTTAATGCCGATTTAACGCATAAGAGGCTAAAAATAACTACTCAGCACCCCTATTGAAAATAGAAAGGCCTTGAAATATGAAAGCGGCTTCGATAGTCAATGAAGCCTATTGCGTAGAGCAATTAAAGCGGCTTCGTAAGCAGTTGAAGCCTATTGTATTATTCTGATAGAAACTATAAAAAAATATAGTTGACCACTTTATTAATAATACACGTTGACTCACAGTATTAACGTAACAACTCATGACAATATGGGTGTTGACTAATTCAAAGTGTTCATTCTGTTGACAAAAATCTATAAAAAAGCGTTCACATTTCGGACTTTTGCTGCACCAAGGGTTCACCGTTTTACGCCATTTGTGACGTTTTTGTGAATACCTGTGAAGGGAGGGTTCACGCCCTGAATCCCCTCTGTTTATCGGGCTTCCGACGCTGATGTGAAGGGTGAACCCTCGTTTCTTGCTTTCACACGCATACGCGAAAGAAATAAATAAAGAAAGAAAACAGCAGTATGGGTAATGCCTTAAAAACATATAAAAGAATATATATATATTATAATAGACGTTCACAACTTCACAAAATGGTCTCAAGCCCGATAAGTTATTCAGGCCTGCCAATGACTTACAGAGATTTCCCAGTAAGTCATTGAGACATCTCAGTGACTTACCGGGACATGCTAACTATTAAACTGAGGTTTCGTCCCTTCAGCCCGTACTTAAACCACTTGCGAAACTTGAGTAACTTCTATACTTGCTAAACTTCCATAACCAATAAATAGGCGTATAAATACCTGAAAGCATGACAATAAGAAAAAAGACATATCGCAAGAACCAAAAGTAAGCCATACGTAAACGATTACGTAAAAAATCTAATTTTAGACAAAATGGATTCATTCCTATTTAACATATTTTTCGTATCTTTGCAGCCGAAAAGAAAGTGCAATCGATTGCACAAAAATCATCGTATAAGTTCTCGACAGCACCCGCTCTATATGGATGTTTAAAACAGACTACCATCAAAAATAACTAAAGAAAACAATCAGCGGTGCATAAACTTACCGTAAAGTATGAGATATTTAAAACAGCTAAATAAGCACAAAAACAATAAAACTAAAAGTGAAATGAAACACAAAACACTGACATTCCGCTTCCTCGACATGAGTCGAAGCGGTTTCGCTCGCCTGTTTCTTCTCCTTTTACTCCCTTGCCTCAGCGTCATTGGAGTGAAGGCTGATAGCAATGGGGGGGGTAAAATTCAATTCCGGTGTCCGCTATTCGCAGTGGGCGATTAATTCACGTGCAAATGATTTCTATGCCAATACTACAGCTTTTGGCTTAGCAACCTACAATGCAGACGGAACTCCAAACAAGTCAAGAAAAGATACCAAGGAAAAGCTCGACTATGTTCCTGGTCTTGTTGCTAAATCAATGATTGAAGCGGCTGATTATTACCAAGACTTCGATTGGTCAAAGCCTTGGTTCTTGAGTGTTAAGGAGTATGGAGATACATATTGCCAAAAAGTACCTGAAACAGGTGGCAGCCTTGATGATCTCAATGCAGTAAAGCTTTATATTGGTCTGTATTACAATACAAATGCAACAGGAACAGATAAGAGCAACGCAAAGACTGCTATTGGCAGCGCACAGACAGGACTCGAAACTCATAACACAAAATACGCCATCAAGAGCGGAACTCTCGCTGGAGAGAATGTCGTAGGTGGCTGGTTCCACAAAGAAGCTTACAACAATCAGATGTGGCTGGATGGTGCCTATATGGGTAGCGCACTCTTGGCACAGATTATCAACTTCAACAATGGCACAGGAACTCATGTATCCGGAAGCACAATAGCAAACTGGGATATGGTATTCAAACAGTTAAACATTGTTTGGAACATGTGCTGGAATTCTACCGACAAACTGATGTATCATGCATTCGAGGCAAATGCAGGAACAGGCACATCAAATTCTCATGCAGAAACTTGGGCTGGTTTGAATGGTAAAACTAAGCCTTATACATTCCACTCTGCAGCCTACTGGGGTCGTGCCAACGCATGGTATCTCATGGCTTTGGTAGATGTATTGGAAGCCATGCAAAAAGCTGGTCAAGAGAATACAACCAATTATACTACTTTGAAGCAACATCTCGCAGACCTTGCTGCTGGTATTGCTGCACGCCAGGATTCAAAGACTGGTGGTTGGTATCAGGTGATGGATGATCCATCTTTCAAGGCAACATCTTACAATGGAAAGTCATCAACTACAACCAATTATATTGAGACATCAGCTACAGCCATCTTTGCAGCAGCTTATTTCAAGGCTGTTCGTTGTGGCTTGCTCGAAAGTACAACTCAATATGATTATAAAACGATTGCCAAGAATGCTTTCGAGGGTTTGGTAAACAACTATACCTATTTGGATGCTAATGGCGACATGCAGATTTGGGGCAGTTGCCGTTCTGCTGGTTTAGGTGGTGATGGAACAGACTATGTAGCTGGTGGCAAGAAATATCGCGATGGTTCTAATGAGTACTACTTGTTGGGCTATGATGTTCCTATGGTTAAGTCTGAGGGTATTACCGAGGGCAAGGTTCTCGGTGGCTTCATCATGGCTGCAACTGAGTACGAGCGTGCTTATCAGAATCAGGACAGCAAGCAGATTCTGTTTGCCAAGGACTTGGCTCCAAACTATGACTTCTCTACTACTCCTGAAGGAACCCTCGATGCAACTGCTTATGGTGATGGTACCGTTTCTTATCAGTGGTATAAGGATGGTAAGGCAATCGCAAATGCCACATCTGCTATTTATACTCCAACTGTAACTGGAAATTATTATTGCGTTGCTACTGCTACAACTAATAGCAGAAGTGCTGGTAGCAATACTATCCAGACAAGTACTACAACTGTAACTGCCAAAAGTAACTCAAATACGGATAATGGTAGCACAGATAATAATGGAGGTAGTGAGAATGGTGAGACAACAACTATTTTCTCTCTTTCTGTAAATACAGGAGCAAATGCAAGTGTAGCAAAGCAAAGCGAACTGTCTTTGGCGAAATATGCAACTATTACAGGAGGTTCTGCATCTGTATATAACGGCAAAGCTTCTGCTCAAAACATGATTGTAAATGGAAGTATTACATATACAGACAAAAGTACGCAATATGTAAAAATCACCTTAGATAAAGCACTTGCAAAGGGAGATGTTATAACGATAGCAACTTCTGGAAGCAAAATATACGCCGCAAAAGACAATAGTGGTAATACTACAAACAATATTGCCAAAAGTCCTTATACAGTAGACGACAATCTTGCTGGAGCAACTGTTCTATATTTAAGCTCTGGAGACAAAGGTAAGACTATCAGTTCTATTAGCATCACTCGCACTTCATCCACTCCTTCCACTCCTGCAACCGACCTCACAGCAACATACGCAGAGGAAGCATCGTCTGTCGTTGCCAACGAAGTGGCTCTCACTACTCCTAAACTTACAGTAAAAGCAGGAGGAAACACATTGGAAGAAGGTACTGACTACAGGGTAACCTACGTTTCAAGCAATACAAATGCAGTGAGCGTTTCTGCCGATGGCAAGACACTTACTTCTGTCAATAAGGGAGAATCAGCTGCCATCACAGCAACCATCACACCTGTCGACAAGTCCAAATACAACGCTACTACTGCCCAATTTACCATCAGCGTAACAGGAAGACAGCTCGCACCAGCATTCTCTTCTGCTTCAGTAAGTGCCAATGAAGGCGATGAGGCAAGAGTTTTGCCTACACTTACCGTCAAAGACAAGATTAGCGGACAGGATATGACCGACTACAACGTGAAGTACACTTCTGGCAATGAAAAGATAGCCAAGGTAGTAGACGGCAAATTGACATTTGTCGGCATAGGAAAGACCACCATCACTGCTACAATAACACCCAACAAGGAGACTATCTATGACGGATGCACTTGTAGTTTTGATGTCAGCATAGCAAAGAAGGAAGATGTCAACCCATCTGAGACAACTGTAGTTTACGACTTCTTGACGAATATCGGTGAACAAGAAACTACCAACTCCAGCATTACAATTGGTACAAGCAATATCATGTTGGGCACCAACTTCAAGCAAGGTGAGAACAAATATATTACCATTACCCCTGCTGGTGATGGCGGTTTCCATGCTGGCGATATAGTAACCATCAAGGGTTACTGTCCCAAGGCAACATCTGGCATTTTGCTCTATGCCAACCTCACAGACGAAGAACCACAGTACCAGTCACCAGCATTCCCTGCTACAGAGAAGGAATATACCTTTACCGTACAGGCTGATTGCGACGCTCTCTATCTCGGACGCTTCGGTGGCAGTACGACCTACATTACATCTCTCAAGATTACACGCCCTGGAGTAACTGGCAACAAGACACGTCTCACAGCAGCCTTTGCTGAGCATAGTAAAGTGGTCATCAACAAGTCAGACAACTACACCATGTCATTGCCTCAACTCACCGTAAAGGCAGGCGACAATGCTTTCAGCGCCTACACAGTAGCTTACACCTCTAACGATGAGGATATTGCATCAGTAGCTACCAACGGCGATATCACAATCAAGTCGACAGGTACCGTTACCATTCTCGCAACCATTACCCCAACAGACAAGGATAATTACGAGGGATGTACTGCTACCTACACCATCACGGTAAAGAATGCGACACCTCTGATTATCACCACCAACGACGTGAACATCAACGCCACTGATGCCCAGATTAAGCAACCAGACATCAAGGTTTATGGTGACAACGACAAACTCTTGACTCTCGGAACTGACTACACTCTATCGTTCACTATTGATGGCAGCAATGTGATAGAGAACAATGGTGTATTCAAGGTTACAGGTGATCCATACAAATGGACAGAGGGCACTTCCACTATCACCGTGACAGCAAAGCCAATAGGATCACTCAGCGAGTTGTTCACCGAAAGTACATTCACCTTTACATATAATGTGGTAAAGGGTAAGCTTACTCCCGCATTCCTGAACAACTTTGCGACGGAGACAATAAAGGTGAAATATGACGCGGACAAGACTAAAAACAAGTCATTCACCGTGCCACTGATCTATGATGGTGAGGATGTGAGCGAATACTTCAAATACACATACTATATCGACAAACAGGAAGCAACAAAGGTAAACACCAACAACAAAGTAGAAGGCAACAAACTCACAATGCTCCGTAACCTGTCCGAAGGAGATCACACCATAAAGGTAACTGCTGTCCCTAAGACAAGTAGTAAAGACCAAGATAACTATGCTGACGTTTACAATGCACCAGCAGCTATCACGTTCACAATCAACGTAAGCGCAAGTTACATCATTCCTAAAGTAGATTTCAACCCTGCAAATGTTACAATGTACACAGGAACTACTGAGGGTGCGCCTGACGTTTTAGTAACCAATGGAACAAATAAAATTGAAGAAAATACATACACCACAAAATGGGTATCGTTTACACCAAGTTTCGTAAAGGTAGACATGAAGACAGGCAACCTGGAGGCAGTAAACGAAGGAACCGGTAGTGTTAGAGTCACTGTAAAGGGAGAGAAATTGGAAACAACCACTGCCTTCCTCACTGTATATGTAGATGACCCAGCCTTGTATCGCGCCAAAGAAAAAGAAAACGACGGCACCGTTGTATCGTATGGCAACCAGAAGATTATGTGGAACCAGGACAAGACTATGGAGGTGACTCTTGGTGGATGGATGTTCCCTACCGAAAAGGTACCAACACCTGATTATTCAGATGAAGGCTTAAGTAGTACCTATCAATGGGCAAATACAGCTACTCTGCCAAAATGGAAGATGGCAGGTTTTGACCGCTACGTCTCTGGCGAGAAAAGCAGGAACGCACGTCAGGAGAATGGCTCTAACGCCATGCCAAACTCCATACAAATCTCGAAGGCAGACTTCAAGACTAATGTTAAAACTATCAGAGACAAGATGTTCAATGTACCATGCTCTGGATCATACCTCGTCTTCAATCCTGTCACAACTGGTACGGTTACGGTACATATCTTCCAGAATGGTGCGTTCGACAGTGGCGTCTATCGTCCTCAGCGTCGTGTGTTTGTCATGGACGAAGAAGGTAACTTCGTACAGTCTACTGCAAGCATCGCCAATGCAAATGGTAAGCCAACAGGAGGCCTGAAGGCTTTAAGCAGCTATCTGTGGGACATCAATCCTAATAATCCTACTGATAGGACAAAGGATCTCGCTCCTACGTTAGCGCAGGTAAGAAGTCACTTTAAGAATCTCCCAACAGACTTCGACATGACACCTGAGAAATTCCAGAACAACATCTATGAGAGCAACCTCCCAAACGACATCGCTTACAATCCTGCATACAATAAGGACGTACCAGGATCCAACGGATGGTGTGTATTGGCCGACTCGCCTGTAACCTACACATTCAGTGTCAAGCCAGGTAAGTCGTACTATCTCTACAACTTCGGCTCGAAGATTGGCTTCTATGGCTTCTCATTCGACGAGGATAAAACAAAGCCTGTTGAAGATGTGGTATCTTACGATGACAATACCACCAATACTATTAAGACAACAGAGGCTGGTCATGTGGCAAAGGTAACAGTCAACCGCAAAATGACAGCAGGAGTATGGACAACTTGTGTTCTTCCTTTCAGCCTCAACGTACATCAGGTAGATGCTATCTTTGGTGACACTTACAAGTCTGGCAGTGAGGCCGGTACTCAGATTCTTTACTTCGACCGTGTAGAAGGCAATAAGGTTTTCTTTGTGCGTCATGCTTACAATACCATCGTGGCCAACAAACCATTCCTTATCAAGCCAAGCAAGGATGTAAAGAACATCAGCACCGCGGCTGTAGCTGACTATCCTTACGTAACTATCGAGGCAACCAAAAACGAAAATGGTAAACCTGACGATTGGTGTACTGGCAATGGCTATACATGGGCTTCAAGCTACAGCTATGGTATGACCGTGAAGGAAGGCGATGGCTTCATCAGTAAGGATGGTTTGTTCAAGAACTTCGTAGGCAAGGACGGTACACTGAAAGGCTTCCGTGGTTATCTGAAGCGTCTCGGCACCCAAGAAGCTGGTGCCAAACCTATCATGTTGCAGGTGGTAAACAGTAGCAACGTAGATGGCGACAATGGTGAGACTACAGGTATCGAAGACTTGATCATTGATGCTGACGGACAGCTGATGCCAGCCAACGGAAAGGTTTACAACATCAACGGACAGTTGGTTAGCGAAGATGCCCAAAGTTTCCAGTCGCTGCCAAGTGGCATCTATATTATTAATGGTAAGAAGTATATCAAATAAAAACATTTGAAGCAATGAATAAAAAAGTATATATACAGCCACAGATATTTTACATTCCGTTACAGACAGAAAGTTTGCTGCAAACCCTTTCAAAGCCTCATACTACTGACAATACTGGTGGAGGAGAAACAGGCCCTGGAGGCGGAGGCTCTGGAAATGATTTGGGCTCCAAGGAGCACTTTAACGACTTTGATTCCTGGGATTCCTGGGATTAAGAACTACCAATAATAGAAACAAGAACAACGAGGGAGCAACCTAACAGGGTTCGCTCCCTTGTTTTTTGCAGTTGAAATTTGGGTAACATTCAAAAAATTCGTAACTTTGCCGCCTGAAAATAAGAACAACATGATATATCCAGATAATTTTGAACAAAAGATAGGATTCAACGAGATTCGAAACCTGTTGCGTGAGCGATGCCTCTCCACCCTGGGCAAGGAACAGGTAGAGAAGATGCACTTCAGCTCTGATGCCGACGAGGTGAACGAATGGCTGTTGCAGACCCGAGAGTTTCGCAGACTCATGGAGGAGGTGGAAGACTTTCCCCTGCAATACTTCTACGATGTGAGAGAGTCGATTGTACGCATCCGCGTGGAGAACACCCACCTGGAGGAAGACGAACTCTTTGACCTTCGCCGCTCGCTGAGCACCATCGACGGTATCGTAAAGATACTCAACCACAGCGATGACGACGAGGCCGAACAAGAAGACGGTTGGCGCAGAGAGAAGAAATATCCCTACCCTGCCCTGCATCGCCTGTCAGCTGACGTCATGTCTTTCCCACAACTGGTACAACGCATCGACCAAATACTCGACAAGTTTGGCAAGATACGCGACAACGCTACCCCCGAGTTGCTGCAGATACGCCGAGAGTTAGCAAAGACCGAGGGCAGCATCTCTCGCACACTGTACGGCATACTGCGAACAGCACAGAGCGAGGGAATGGTAGAGAAAGATGTCACCCCTACCCTGCGCGACGGACGACTCGTCATCCCCGTTATCCCTACCCTGAAACGTAAGATAAAAGGTATCGTGCACGACGAGAGTGCCACAGGAAGAACGGTATTCATTGAGCCTACCGAGGTGGTGGAAGCCAACAACCGCGTGAGAGAACTCGAGGGAGAGGAACGCAAGGAGATCATACGCATCCTCACCGACTTCACCAACAAGGTGCGACCCTTCTCGCACGAGATATTGGACAGCTACCGATTCCTTGCCATCATCGACCTGATACAGGCCAAGGCGAAGCTTGCAGAGACCCAACAAGCCATAGAACCTGAGGTGGAAGCCCACCCACACGTAGACTGGACCAGAGCCATTCACCCCCTGCTCCGACTCTCGTTGGAGAAGAAAGGCGAGAAGGTGGTGCCACTCGACATCATGCTGACACAAGAGAAGCGCATCCTCATCATCTCAGGTCCTAACGCCGGAGGAAAGTCGGTATGCCTGAAGACCGTGGGACTGCTGCAATACATGCTGCAGTGCGGACTGAGCATCCCCGTGAGCGAGCGTTCGAAGACGGGCGTGTTCCAAAACATCATGATTGACATAGGCGACGAACAGAGTCTGGAGAACGACCTGAGTACCTACTCCTCGCATCTGCTCAACATGAAGAATATGATGAAGGCTGCCAATGGCGACACCATCATCCTCATCGATGAGTTTGGTACAGGCACCGAACCTGGCATCGGCGGAGCTATCGCCGAGGCTGTGCTCGACCGCTTCTGCCAGCAAGGTGCCTATGGAGTCATCACCACACACTATCAGAACCTGAAGCATTTTGCCGACAGTCATGAGGGCGTGGCTAATGGTGCCATGCTCTACGACCGCCACGAGATGAAAGCTCTCTTCCAGTTGGCTATAGGCAGACCGGGTTCTTCCTTCGCCATCGAGATAGCCCGCAAGATAGGTCTTCCCGAAGAGGTGATCAAGGAGGCCAGCGACATCGTAGGCTCCGAATACATACAGAGCGACAAGTATCTGCAGGACATCGTTCGTGATAAGCGCTACTGGGAGAACAAGCGACAGAGCATACACCAGCGCGAGAAGGACATGGAGAAGACCATCTCGCGATACGAGAGCGACATCGAGGACATAGAACGAAGCCGCAAACAGATACTCGCCAAAGCCAAACAGCAGGCAGAGGAACTGCTGAAGGAGAGCAACAAAAAAATAGAGAACGCCATACGAGAAATACGCGAGAAGCAGGCTGAGAAGGAGGAGACCAAGCGCATACGTCAGGAGCTTGACGCCTTCAAGGAAGAGATGCAGGACATCGACACCAAGGAGAACGACGACAAGATAGCCCGCAAGATAGCGCAGATACAGCAACGCAAGGAACGCCATGCCAAGCGTAAAGCCGAAAAAACTCAGAACCAAGAGAAGGCTGCGGCGGCGCTGCGCAATGCTGTCAACAAGACGCAGCAGGAAAACCGTCCTCTATCAGTAGGCGACACCGTACGCATCAAGGGGCTCTCCACCATAGGAACCATAGAGAGCATAGCGGGCGATATGGCTACTGCTGTCTTTGGAGGTATGCGTACCAAGATGCGCCTCAACCGTCTGGAACATGCTGTCGCCACCACCGAGACCGACAAGACAGAACAACGCAAGGAGAACTTGGGCTCGTATGGCATCAGTACCGAGACACGCAACACGATAGACAAGCACAAGACCAATTTCCACCAAGACCTCGACATCAGAGGTATGCGTGGCGATGAGGCGCTCAATGCCGTGCAGTATTTCATCGACGACGCCATCCTTGTGGGTATGCCCCGTGTGCGCATCCTCCATGGTAAGGGCAACGGCATCTTGCGACAGCTCATCCGCCAGTATCTGAGCAGTGTGCCCAATGTCACCCACTTTGCCGATGAGCATGTGCAGTTTGGTGGTGCAGGAATCACGGTCGTGGACTTTTAAAGGAGTTTTTCTTAACAGAAGTTAATAAAAGGAATATTTCTCGGAAAATATTTGGCAGGTTCAAAGGAAAGCAGTACTTTTGCACCCGCTTAAACGCAGAGACGGACAAGTCTCATACGACCAGCTCCCTCGGAATCCCCCAGGATGGGAACATAGCAAGGGTACTTGGTTGTAGCGGTGCGATATGAATCGCTTGTCCACCCGCCTCTTTAGCTCAGTTGGCCAGAGCACGTGATTTGTAATCTCGGGGTCGTTGGTTCGAATCCGACAAGAGGCTCAAAAAAGAGAACTTCACCTACAGAAGTTCTCTTTTTTTGTTTTCTACAGGTCTGTTTCTCCAAAAATATATAAAATTATCGCAGCATTGAACACTATATGCTAAAAATTGCTTACCTTTGCACGATAATACATAAATAAGACAATGATTAATGTACAGAATTTAGTTCAGACAAGGGCTTTCGCCCGCCAGGACGGAGCCATCTTAGGACTTGTATGGATAGTCAGTTTCGCATTCACCATGCTGGCAGTAAAGCCCGACCAGTCGTTCTTGGGACTGATAGGCAACCTGCTGTTGATCAGCACTCCCTTTGTAGTAGGCAAACGCCTGAAGAGTTTCCGCGACTATGCCCTGGAGGGCACTATCTCTTTCCGCCGAGGCACTTTCTACTGTATGCAGACATTCTTCAATGCCACCCTGCTGCTCACCGTGGTACAGTTTCTGTGGTTCTCGTTCATGGACATGGGACCTTTCATGGCCTTATTGGAGAGCACCTACCAGCCCGTGATGCAGGAAGTGTACCATCTGTCGGAGGCAGAGGCAAAGGCCACCATCGACACCATCCTCTCGATGAAGCCACTGGCATGGGCTTCCATGTTTATGATTACCGACCTCATCGTGGGTGTGGTACTCAGCCCTGTCATCGCAGCCATCATGGCACAACGCGTAAGTATCAAGAACATCAATAACCAACAATAACACACCAAACAAATGGACATATCCGTTATCGTACCCCTATACAACGAGGAAGAATCGCTGCCCGAGCTCTTTGCCTGGATCAAGCGAGTGATGGAAGCCAACCACTTCAGCTACGAAGTCATCTTTGTCAACGACGGCTCTACCGACCACTCATGGCAAGTGATAGAACACTTGGCAGAGGAGGCTGACCAGGTGAAAGGCATCAAGTTCCGCCGCAATTACGGCAAGAGCCCTGCCCTGTACTGTGGATTCAAAGAGGCACAGGGAGATGTGGTCATCACCATGGATGCCGACCTGCAGGACTCTCCCGATGAGATACCTGAGCTCTACCGCATGATTACCCAGGAAGGCTACGACCTGGTATCGGGCTACAAGCAGAACCGCAAGGAGGGCGACCCTCTGTCGAAGACCATTCCTACCAAGCTCTTCAATGCCACAGCACGCAAGGTGAGCGGCATACACAACCTGCACGACTTCAACTGCGGACTGAAGGCTTACCGCCGCGACGTGGTGAAGAACATCGAGGTGTATGGCGAGATGCACCGCTACATCCCCTATCTGGCAAAGAATGCCGGTTTCGACAAGATTGGCGAAAAGCCTGTGCATCATCAGGCCCGCAAGTTCGGCAAGTCGAAGTTCATGGGCTGGAACCGTTTTGTCAACGGCTATCTGGATCTGATGACCCTCTGGTTCCTGAGCAACTTCGGCAAGAAACCTATGCACGTGTTCGGATTCTTGGGCAGCGTGGTGTTCTTCATCGGTTTCCTGTCACTGGTATGCCTCGGCATTGACAAGAGCATCGACCTCTATCATGGCGTGTATGGACACCTCATCACCGACTCGCCCTACTTCTTTATCGCCTTGACAGCCATGCTCTTAGGCAGCCAACTGTTCCTGGCAGGATTCTTAGGCGACCTGTTGAGCCGACAGAACCCCAATCGTAACGACTATCAAATAGAAAAAGAGATAAGATGCGGAAAATAATCCCCATACTCATGATGGCCCTTGGGCTGATGGCAGCTTGCAGCACGCTCGACTGTCCGCTCAACAACACCGTGTACACCAAGTACAGGCTGGCAGGCAACATAACAACCCTGACCGACACACTCACCATCTCGACCAACCGTATCGAGGGAACCGACAGTGTGCTGATCAACAAGGACGTGAATGTGGACAGTTTCATACTGCCCATGAGCTACTCGCTGTTGGAAGACAGCCTCTTCTTTGAGACTCGCAACGCAGACAACCGGCTGCTGCGCGACACCGTAACGGTGCAGAAGACCAACACACCACACTTTGAGTCGGTAGACTGCAAGCCATCCTTTTTTCATACCATCACCGGCGTGAAAACTACGCACAACAGCATAGACTCCATCGTCATCAACTGTAAAGAAGTAACTTATGATGAAACGAAGCCACACTTCTATATTTACTTTGGTCATCGCGATTAGCGCCCTGATGCTGCTGATGCCCGCACAGGCGACACATGCCCAGGGATCATCAGGCAAGAAGATAGCCGCCACCAACAAGGACACCATCCCACTGTTGAGAAACGTGGCGGTAAGCGCAGACCTGGTTGGCCCCATTCAACTCATGGTCAGCGACTACGGTCAGTATGAGGCGGCACTGCGTGTCAACCTCAAGGACAAGTATTTCCCTGTAGTAGAAATAGGTATAGGAAAAGCTGACGGCACAGACGAAAGCACCCAGATCAACTACAAGACGACGGCACCCTACGGACGAATAGGCTGCGACTTCAACCTGTTGCGCAACAAGCACGACATCTATCGCCTGTATGGCGGTGTGAGATACGCCCTTACCTATTTCAAATACGACCTCAAAGGTCCGGATATCCAGGACCCTATATGGGGCGGTACGACTCCCTACGAGGTCAACGGTGTGAAGTGCAACTACCACTGGGCTGAGTTTGTCTTCGGTGTGGATGCCAAGATATGGGGTCCTGTAAGAATGGGCTGGAGCCTGAGATACAAGCGCAGGCTCTTCCATGACGACGGCGACTATGGCAACACCTGGTATGTGCCCGGCTTTGGCAAGCAGGGAGGCTCACGCTTTGGAGGAACCTTCAACGTAAGTTTCGAGTTGTAAGCCCGCTGCGGCAAGAAAGCCGCGTCACTCTCACCCCACATTTACATCAACCATCACCCCTATCCCATCAATATGAACAAGAAAAAGCTCATTTGGCAAATTCCCTTCCTGCTGCTCCTCGTCATCGGCACGGTCATCATCCTGAAGCAGGGACAGGAAAACATCAACTATCAGCACGACGAGGGTTTTATCTTCGGAACCGTCTACCACATCACTTATCATAGCGACACCAATCTGAAGAAAGAGATAGAGGCTGAGTTGAAGAAGGTGGACGAGTCGCTCTCGCCATTCAACAAGACCTCCATTATCTCGAAGGTGAACCGCAACGAGAACCCGGTAGTCAACTCGATGTTTACAGAGGTTTTCCTCTTGGCAGAGGACATCTCCAACGAGACCCACGGAGCCTTCGATATTACCGTCGCCCCACTGGTCAACGAATGGGGATTCGGTTTCAAGAAAGGTGTAGAACCCAACAAGAAGGTCATCGACGACCTGAGAAAGATAGTAGGCTACCAGAAGGTGAAGCTCACCTCCGACAATCACATACAGAAACAGGATCCGCGCATCATGCTCGACTGCTCTGCCATAGCCAAGGGATACGGTTGTGACGTGGTGGCACGACTGTTGAGCAAGAAAGGCATCAACGACTATATGATAGAGATAGGAGGCGAGATAGTCACCAAGGGTATCAACCAGAAACAGCAACCTTGGCGCATCGGCGTGAACAAACCTACCGAAGACTCGCTGAACACCAACCAGGAACTGCAGACGGTGCTCAATGTCACGGATATAGCCATGGCAACCAGCGGCAACTATCGCAACTTCTACTATAAGAACGGCAAGAAGTATGCCCATACCATCGACCCCAAGACTGGCTACCCCGTTCAGCACAGTCTGCTGTCTGCCACAGTCTTGGCAAAAAACTGTGCCACGGCAGACGCCTACGCCACCTCTTTCATGGTGATGGGGATCGAAAAAGCCAAAGAGATACTGAGCCAGCATTCAGAACTTATGGCTTACCTCATCTATACCAATGATGATGGCAAGACCGAGGTATGGTACTCGCCATCACTCAAGGAGAAGATATTGGAATAATTATTTTTAAGGAGAAGTTAAGGAGTTAAAGAAGTTAAGAAGTTGGAGTTAAGGAGAAGTTAAGGAGTTAAAGGAGTTAAGGAGTTAAGGAGTTAAGGAGTTAAGGAGTTAAGGAGTTAAGGAGT
>ERZ791912.948-NODE-948-length-15244-cov-18.206531_pt1 | contig 15244 bp, 14 predicted proteins | sample MGYA00510141_ERZ791912 | MGnify/ENA primary metagenome ERZ791912 (study PRJEB30046, sample SAMN00792082) | human gut metagenome | study: EMG produced TPA metagenomics assembly of the A metagenome-wide association study of gut microbiota in type 2... | reverse complement strand
AAACTGATAACCGCAGTTCTTCAACTTCTCACCACAGATATTAGTAGAAATCTGGCGCTTCTTCACTCTCGCAGGACAGATACCCATTGGCGAGCCAAGAAGCATGGCAGCCCTTGCCATAGGCATGATAACCCAGTTAGGAATATCAGGAACAAACTGAGTCAAGCCTGTAACCTTCTTCAACTCCTCGGCAGCAAAGTTGAAGATGACATCATCCTCTGTAGGAGCAAACGGCAAGTTCTCGATAGGCTTGCGGATATCATACTCGATGAAAGAAGACTGCAACTTCTGACCATCACACAAAGCTGGCTTGTAATCCTTTACTACCGGATTAGGAGTGCCAGGCTTCACGATGTCGAGGTTATATACTTGGGCGTTGGATAATGACGATAGCGGTGTATCGGTACTACACGTAGCTTTGCAATAGATAGCCTTGCTATATAAGTTCTTCCGAAGAAAGTAATCCTACTTTTTTCGGAAAGGATCCTTGTATATTCCCAAGAGCTGCTTACCGAAGTAATAGAAGAACTGCATGTCATCCACGAAATAACGCTTGAAGAGGCGCTTTGGTTCCTTCATGCAACGATACAGCCACTCCATACCGATTTTCTGCCAAATCTTAGGCGCACGTTTCAATGTTCCAGCTTCGAAGTCAATGGTAGCACCCAGAGCCATGAATACCTTTACTCCAGGCATCTTATCACGATACTTCATAATCCACTTCTCTTGCTTTGGAGCACCCACACCAACGAGCAGAACATTTGCACCACTCTCGTTCACGATGCGAACCAACTCCTCGCATTCATCCTCATGCTTCTCGAAGCCAAAGGAAGGAGAATGAGCACCGACCACCATCTGGCGACCTACCTTCTTATTAATACGTTCCATTGCCTTGGCAGCAATACCCTCCTTGGCACCAAGCAAGAAGATCTTGCAGCCTGCATCATTCTTATGATACATATCTGATACACATCATAAAACTCCTTATCCTTCTGAAGCTTAATCAGATGGTCAAGATTAGGAGTCACAAGAACACCCTCCTTCAGGTTCTCCAAGAGCTACAGACGAGTTATGTTCTGAATATCTATATTTAATACTTTTACTGTTTCCATTATGTTTATATATTATACTGATACATTCTGTTCTCCGCTGCATCTTCTTACCGCCTTATTCAAATTATCTATAAGATTATCGTAAGACCATCTTTCGATACTAACCTTTGTTTTAGCAACTTCCTCCAATTTTGCCTTCAATGCTGATACAACTTCAAAATCTGGTTTATACCAATCTGCAAAACCACAAATGGTATGGAAATCATAATGATAATCAAGAAATTGGCTGAATTCATTTCTCCCCCTATTACTCATTTTACATAAGAATTCGTACAATTTATCAGAATTTTCTTTTACAAATATCGGACGCATTCTATAGGTAGAAGAATGATCTGGATAGGATTCATTATCTATTGTCCTCAGTTTATCCACATTAGAATCGGATAAATTTCTTAAAACCAACTGTATATCATCAGGCAAGCTATCTTGCAACTGATTGAAGCCTTCATTGAAATGCTTTATGATTTCAGTAGTTGCCATCTGCTCCTCACTATGACTCCGAACAAAGTTATATCCTTGAAAGAATTGATTTTTGCATTTATAAAGTTCCTGTAAATTTCCACACGACTTTAACAACGCAGATATACGTTCTTTAAAACACCCCATATTTTCCACAGGGAATTTACAGAACTTCATCAAGTCAAAGTAACCAAGCAAAGCAATAGATTTGCCTACTTCTGCAGGCTCTGATATTTCTCCATTCAAAACTTCTTCTATCAACTGATTACTGCATACTTCAAACTCTTCATTACTTTTATCCCAATAATTACCAAGTCTTTCTAAAGCATTTAATTTCTGACCTTCCTTACTCAAGACCTTGCCAATACATTCTGATAAATCTTTTCCAGAATCTATATGACTTACTATCAGAGAAGCAATTTCTGGGTTTAACACCTCAAAATATTTACCTTCATCCACTTTCTGGTATTTTCTCACAAGAGCCATAACCTCATCTGCGGGTTCTTCTCTCAATCCAAACATAGCTGAACTATACAGATTACTCCAATCTTCAAATAAATGGTGATTTTCCCTATTTCTATATTCAGCATACACTGCTATATAGCTGGAAAGCAACGCTTTCAAATATTCGTGATTATCTTTTTTCAAATCATCAGGAAGCGTTGCCAACAACAGACTATAATCCAACAAGGATTGACGTAGTAGGCGCAAATTATCAATTTGAGTACATTCAAAACATTCCTTAATTGTACTAAACTCGGATTGTAGGAATTCGGTATCCATCATGGGATGTCCAATAAATGTACGGATAGCCACATCTACATCTGGATGTATTTCAAAATCTCTTCCAATAACTTTTTCCTTAAACTCTTGAAGTTCCTTTTGAGAGTCTTCATCCAAGTATTTTTCTTCTCCAATAATCACCACATGACAATTACATTGCTCCACAAAATAGTTGATAAATCCAAGCAATTGTTTCATCGGGATTAAGCATCTCTCGATATCATCAAAGATAATGAACTTAACGCCCTCAACCTCCTTGCCATTCCTTTCCTCAAAAACAGACAAAGCATCTAGAGTTCCAGAAAAAGATGTTTCTTTACTACCATTATTGTTTAAATCTATTTCTGTTTTGAATGCTATATTACTAGCCACACGCCATGCAGTCTTTAGGATTTTACCCGTTTTTGAATAAAAGAAAGGATTCACGCACTTATCTATTGCCACCTTCACATCATTAAGCACGCTCATTCCAAAGAGGGAAACATAGATAGGTTTCAGTTCTATGCTATTTTCATCAGCTGGTTGTTTTGCTTTTTCCTCAAATTTATTGAGCCAACCTTTGATGAAATGAGTTTTACCACATCCCCATTTACCCCTCAACATAATAGCATATTGAGGGTCTGGAATAGTAGCGTACGTATTGAGGTAATCAAAAATCTTAGTATTCATATTCTGTTTGATTACACTTTGATTAATCAACATCAACATATTGATAAGACATTGGAGCTTTATGTAATCCTAAATCCTCCAAGGATATAGGTTTATCATAAACTATTAAATCTGAAATTTGGTAAGCATAAGCCGTCTCTTTATTTTTGAAATACTTAAAGAATGATTCTTCACTAATGCCACCAACATTTTTTGTCGCATTCCAAACTTGATCAGGAGTTCCTTGAATTATGCCTGATATACGAAACTCACCAACAACTTTTCTTACATCACAACTTTGATAAATAAGAATTTGGTTCACTAAAGCATCTTTACGAATCTTTGTACGATACTCAACCTTTTTAGTCCCAGCCAATATTTGGTTAACATATTTGGGACGTATTGGCAACAACAACTTTTTCATAGGGCGTATTTTTTATAAAGGATACTGCTTGTTTGTCATCTATCATAATAGGACACTGACTTTTTAACATTTTCAGGTCCACCCCTATTTCGGTAAAGGTACTCTTCAGAATATTCTCTTCAAAATGGCAAATATACAAGAATTCTACTACTATTGGTTTTTCCAAAGAACCTAACCAAAAATCATGTAATGCATTATTGGAAAAAGTAGAACGTTTTCGACATCTTCTAATAAAACTTAACTCACTCTCAAAATTCCTATATACATTTTCCACCACACCTAAAGATATTACTTCTAAAGAATTCTCATCTGCTGAGTTCTGAAGAAAAAACAAGAGAGAACCTTTCTCTAATGTTCTAGCATCTAGATGCAAGATCAACACTTTTTTGATGGCATGCTTAGCAGGCTCTAGTTCTGTAGTTTTTTCTATACTTGAAACTGGTAATAATTGTGCCGCATAGAAACGATTTATTGGCACAATCAACTTGTTGTTATGGAAAGAGCAAAATGGGAAACAAGTTTTTAAATCTTTAGAAACTTCTTTTCTAAATGATCTCACAAATACCTGTTCATTTCCATCTTTTGTACCATAATAGCCAAATCCCCATTGACTTATCATACCCACTAATCTTCTTCGTTGTGGACTGTTTGGGAATAAAGTAACATAAATCTCATCTACAGATTCGCGCAATGCCGTATCAAAAACAATACGCATAAAACGTTGCCCTAACTTTTGACTAGTATAGTCAGCTTTCAATGACGAAATTTTTAATCTTTTTGCAGGTTTGAACGCTGGCATTATATCTCCTGCTTCAATAGCCTGTTCTTCAATTTTCAATTTTAAAAGTCCACGAATATTGTCTTTCAAATCTTTGGCTACATACACCTCATCATTAGCTTTGTTCTTAAACCAAGTATGATAATAAGGTTCGTATTCTGCTTTAAAAGAATTAAAGAATCTGTCATTATAGTCAAGCTCTCCAAACAAAGTCTTTTTTATCGAAACACCCAAAGTTTCATCTAATTCCAGATGCTCAATGCTACACTTCTCAATAAAACCTTCAATAGAAAATACCTTATCGTCAATCTCCAGAATCCTTGCAATATTATGAGACAAAGAATTTTCCGTTATCAAATAATCAACATCATCATAGAACAACCAATTTAACTGCGCTAAAAGAGGTCTATAGTTAAAGCCTTTAAGTAAAAAATCAGCTTGTTCAATATCCTCTATCTTCCTAATTTTGGGCTTGATTCCTTTCAATATATTAAAAGAGGATAACTCCTCAAAAGAATCCAAAGATACGAAATTCGTTAAAATCGCAATAGAGGACAAGTCTATAAACTTTTTAGATTTAATTTTATCTATCCAACTAAAGAGCATGACGATGCCATCCAATTCTTGCTTTTGAAGATAGTAAAGAAGAACATCTGTTCCTATAAGTACATTCATCGCTTACGATATATTTTTGCTTGAACAAATCCAATGTTTACCTTGATTATTAAACCTACAACAAATACTACAAGGCAAAAAATCAAAGCCAATTTAACACGAGGCTGCCAACTAGAAAGTTCTCTAAAGTGAAACGAAAGCATCGAGCCAACCCAACCTAGAAGAATAACAACCGAAAAATAGGATGCCAATCTCCACAAGTCTATATTAGGATACTTAGTACTAAAAAAAACAGAAGCCTCGGCAAATGGCGGTTCTTCATTTTTACGCCGCTTTCTCCAATGGTGAGCTACATAATGAGTATTACGTAATTTGTTTTCAGGCTCATAAGTCTCCCAATGCAACTTTTCCAATAAACGACTATCAATTTTTAAAGAGCTTTCATTCTCAACATCCTCTCGTGTATCTGCTATGTAGAATACATGAACCTTATCAAAACTCAAAGGCTGAAATCCATCAGACTTCATCTTTTCTAGTATTTTGCCATCAATCTCTCGCTTTTCGTTAAAGCGAAAATCAAACAAATCCGTTTGAGAGAATGCCGCCTGCAACAAATCATTAGAAACATGTTCTGTTATGGCTAATTCATCATTATTCTCAACATAGAGTCTAATTCGTAAATAAACCTGCTCATCTTTGAAATTATCCAAAGTCTCTTCATTAGCAGGATTCCCTTTTATTTTTATAGTAATATATGTTCCTTTCTGTTTGTTTTCATCATTGAATTCCTCAAACTCCATGTTCTCCAAGGCCAACTGATAAAGATAAAAAGCCCGATTATTTGTTTGGCTTTCTACCTTACAAAAACAAGTATTATTCTGAGGTATCCCTTTCATATCATCATTAAATATAGCACACATCAAATCTCGATGCTCCATTACATCTTTGCAAAGATCCTTCCATTTCTCTTTTAGAGTAACGAATGGAACAAACAATCTTATTTGCTCACATTTAAAGCTAACCTTAATTCCTAAATCAACATAAAACACAGGATGCAACTTAAGTCTCCCCACGCTTACTTTCCAAATATTTACATGAAGTTCACCTACATCAGAGAACTGTTTTAATCCTTCTGTTGAAGTTAGTCTCCATTTTTGATTTTCATCATAATTCTCGGATGATACCTTGTTATCTATTCCTTCATGAATCTTATAATAAACAGCTATACTTTTCATAAATAAAAATATTAATATACCTATATTTTAGTGTTTATCCTCTTCACCTCCCAGTGATACCCCACGGCCACCACATACGACAGCACCATGAGCACGCACCAATCTACATAGAAAGGCATGAAGCCCCTTGCAAACTTAAAATAGATAGAGATTACATTATCATTTTCCAAATTCCTTAATCCTCTGTTCCTCTTTCAAAGAGCAGACAAGAAGTTGTCCATACTTCTCGGCTAAGATATAGCCATCCAAGCCCTGAACTACCACCTTGCTCTTATCGGCAGCATGAACTATGAAGTTCTTGCATTCATATAGGCGGATGCCCTTGCCTACCTAGGCATTGCCATCCTCATCTCGCATAACCAAGGAACGAAGGCAGCCCAGGTACATCCTGCCTTTCTGAATCCCCACCTACCCCAGGCGGTCCCATCCCGCATAATTTGGCGAAGACCTTTGATGGTCCGCCAACCTTAGAGCGTAGCGGTTCTGAGCACCGGAGGGCGGTTACATCCTCTCGTCCCTGAGGTAAGAGAGGCTTGGTGAGAAAGGTGGAGCCTTCTTTAATGGTAAAGAAGGACGGGATGATTTTAGAACACCCTTCTTTAACGGTAAGGAAGGACGGGTAGGTTTTCGAACCCCTATGCCTCTTTCGTCATGTTCCAAAGGAACAGGCTATTACCGATGATATATCTTCTCCACATACGCTTTGGCTCCTTCATCAATCTATAGAGCCATTCCAGGCCATGCTCCTGCCACCAGATAGGGGCACGCTCCACAGTACCAGCGAAGAAGTCGAAGACAGCACCGATGGTACCTACGTGACAATGGATGTTCAACTCATTCCAATGAGAGTACGTCCACTTCTCCTGCTTAGGAGCCGTCATGCCAATCCAAAGCAAATCTGGGTTGGCAGCATTGATGGCACCAATGATAGCCTTGTTGTCCTCATCCGAGAACTCAGGCTTATACGGAGGCGAATAAGTCACCACCTTCAGGTGAGGATACTCCACGGCAGCACGCTTCACTATCAGGTCGAGCACCTTCTGCGAGCTACCCATAAACATCACCGTACCACCCTTCTTCTCCAGCTTGTTCATTTCGAAGAAAAACAAGTCCCAGCCAGCTATTCTTTCCTTAGGCTGACTCTTAGCCTTAATCCACTTGCACGCCTTTACGATGCTCACACCATCCGGAATCAACACATCACCATTTGTCAGGGCATCAGCAAAGAGCTGATCCTTCTTTGCCGTGTTAAAAGAATGAGCATTTACTGTGTTTATAAGCAATTTGCCCTCTGGTAATGAGGCTAATTCCGCCTTACTACCCAAAATTGTTAATGTTTTTAGTCGAAACATAACTATATTTGAATTAATTTTGTTATCTTCGCAGCCATAAACAGCGGATACCATCAGAATCCCATCATTTCATGAACATGAAACAACGATTATAACATACGATATTAATACTATTATACGAAGTATAAGCAGCTTACGAAAAAGCAACGTCAGCAACTCCTTGCAGCTCTTCAGTCGCAAGGCATCAACATTGTGAAAATCGAAGCCTACAAATATGCTAATGCCACAGGCATCAAACATCTGTTTTTCTATTTTGCAGAGGATAGCAGGAAAGCCATCCCCTACTTCATGCTAGATAGCGAAGTTTGGAAGAAGATACTGTTGTACATCATGAAAGAGTGATTTCCCTACTAACAATTCTAGAGACGAACGATTCTTGAATTTTCACTCTTTGAGACAATCATTCAGGATATCAACCATCGACTCCTCAAACTTTCTGAGAGTGAACTTATCATGGAACTTGCGATAACCATTTTCTCCCATACGTTCGGATTCCTCCGGATGCTCTATGAAGTATTCCAGCTTATCAGCTAGAGTTTGGAAATCATGCTTCTCTATCAGGAAGCCAGTCTCTTTATCATCTATGATACCAGGAATACCACCCTCTGTTGTGGAAATGCAAGGCAGATGATGCTGCATGGCCTCCAATAATACCAGGGGGAAACACTCATTGTGATAGAAAGTAGGGAAAACAAAGACATCGGCAGCAGCCCAGAACTCATCCTTCTCCCTGCCATACTTGCCACCGTGGGCAAAACAGACATCTTCCAAATGAAATTTCTTCATCGCATGGAAAAACATATCTTCGGTTATATCGCTCCATTTTCCAACGAAATGAAATTCTACAGGCAAATTCTTTTCATGCAGAATCTTTGCAGCTTCCACTATAGTCCAAACACCCTTTTCAGCAATCATATTGCTAAGAAAGAGTACATTCATCTTATTTCTTTTCATTCTTCTGGTATTCCGTTAGGACAAACAAATACATCTTCTCTTTTTACATACTTCTTGACGTCACCATACAAGCATTCCGACAGGAGAATTACCTTGACTCCCTTGAAGAATCGCTGGTATAGGAAGTTATCCAAGAATCTGTTTTGGCGAGTTGCCACACCCTTATTATGATAATGTACAACCACCTGATATCCCATTCGCTTAATCATCTGGACAACGATATAGTCTTTATAGAAGGCACCGCCACAGGCATTAGGTGTTACATACACCAAGTCTGGGTTGATTGTCTTCAAACTCCTACGGATTTTACGCAGCAACGCATAAAAATCAATCAATTTTCGGATTCCAACCTTACCAATATCTTGCAGATTCTTAGCCGTTGTCAGATTGATGTAATGCCCCTCAAACTTCTCATTGATATGCTTGCTGTCATGTATATATTGTCCCACCATCGCCGCACCATGTACAGGAGGAGGCATGTGCATGATAAATAATATCTTTGGTTTCATCTGTTTTTCTCCTTTTATTTTTTATCCAAATCATTATAGAAATGCCAAATCGGAAAACGTTTGAGATTGGCAGCATCTTCTTTCGTGCACTTGGAAAGCCACTCCTCAAAATTGACCTTATCTCCCAAAAGTAAAGACACACCAACTTTCATTATAGGCTCTAATTTCTCATTTGATAGAATTTCTCGAAGTTTCGCAAGCTCATCTTCACCTAATTTGTTTTCTCGCTTTAATACTTGGCAATAGTTGACAAAATACATTTCTTTTAATTGCTCAGAGTTGTCTTTGTCCATCAGCCAACAACTGAGTTTTTCAGAGTAAGCAAGCAACTCCTCCTTACGCAGAGATTTCTCTTCACTTAATTTATCATAAGTTTCCAACATATAGAGCAAATCCAGATTGGCCATTTCAAAGATATGCGGATTCTTGCCTATAAGTTGTTCGTAAGAACTAATCAGAGCATCAAATGGTATATTGTCGCATATTTGCCACAAGTCTTCATTTTGCAGATAAGAGAAAGGACTTGCAGGATATTTCTTGTTGTCCTTAAACTTATACCTTATGGATATTTGACCATCAAAGAAATCCCCAAAACGAGAATTACCATTTTCATCTACAGCTTCCCATAAAAGGATTTTCAAATCACCTATTTCTACCAAGACTAAATTATTCTCTTTATGCCCGATACTTACAGATTCTCCTGTGCAAAAAACATGAAGGATAACATCTATCATGCGTTCTTGTTCTTCTTTGATTGTGGACAAATCCAATGGCCTGTTTACATGCAACATTGCAAGAACACTCTTCAACTTTTTCCATCCCTCAATTCTTTCTGCAAGGTCTTTCACTAAATCTTGTTCATTGACTTTCAAATGTAAGGGAAAATCTCCAAGAGACAGGCATTCTTCCTTATCCAAGGCAAGGATAAACTCTGCATCTTTTATGCTGTCATCCAATGTTTTAGGACAGCATCTAAAAGTTGCTCTACAATCAAGATTATTGCTATTTAGAAGAAACGAGAAGGTCAAAACATCACCAATTGATATGATTAGTCTTCCGTCTTTAACGTCATTCTTGTATTCCGTAAAGAACACTTTTCCACCAACAGCAACATCCCTCTTTACGACATTATGGAATGATATCGACTCTATTTCATTCGATATAGGAACTTCGATATTGAATTCTTTATCAATCTGTGCATATAGGAAAGAGTTGTGTGATGACAAATACCCCATCACTTCAATAGGACTCATTTTGCGAGAAGGAGCAATAAAAGAGAAATTCTTAATTTTTCTCTTCTTCATGTCCTCAAAAGTAAAAGGCATTTTATTGGCATAACTAATTTGTTTCTTAGCATTGCCCAAAAAGACTTTTAAGATGTTCTCAAAATCCGCAAGAGTCTTTGGGAAAGACCTCATGGCAACACTTACAGTATCTTGCTTTCCTTTTCCCCTCAGAATGTTCTTAACGGTTTCTGGCAGCAGGCATCTGTAAAACAACAAAGTATCTTTCCCCTTGTTTTTTTCTTGGCATACAATATAAACTGTCGGTTCATGCAAATATGCGTTTAGGTCATTAATAGAAATGCTGTACTTAAACTTTGTTCGTTTAAATGTTTTCATCTCCTTACCTTTCAGTTGAACAGGAACTCGCCCGATAAATGAATTCTTCGCCTTGTCATCTTTGGCATACAAGTAAAGATGACCGTCCCAAAATGGCTCTTTGTCATTTTCACTGATATTCTGAGAAATGACATCACTTCCCTGTATGTATTTCTTTAAGGCTAAAATAGCCCCTTCTTCAATATCTTTAGAAGTCATAACTTATCAGATTAGTTTATATAGCGCTTTATATTTTTGGGAAAGTTTTATGTTTTCTTTACTTTCCTCATACACCCATTTCTGTTCAGCGAATGCTTTTAGGTAAGGCTTATAGTCTGATATTCCTAATGTTGAAAAATAAGCCTTCACATATTCCATACTTTCATCAATGGCGAGAAGAAGGTCTTTATCAGGTTCAAATAGTATTGATACCTGACATATATAAGTAAATAGGTCGTAACCAAGAGTACGATCAGTGGCAAGTTCCCAATCTATTAAACGAATAGTACCTTCAGAAACAAGCACATTCCATGGGCAGAAATCACCATGGCTTAATGACATTTTCAAGCCATTTTCATCAACATCTTTATCTGTTAGATGATATTTTGATAAAGGTAAGCACAACTGCAATACCTCATCGGTCATCTTGCGACTTTTTGGACGAGAACCTTTTATAAATTCTGCCTTTAGATATACATAATCGTCTGTATCAACTGCTTGCAATAACTTCGGTGTCAAGCCAGTACCGTCAAGCATACGGTATATCCTTATCTCATTTTTCGTCAACTTCTTCGCTCTCGGCTTTTCTGAGAATTTGGCAAAAAATGGAATATCTAATGTTTTGTCATATCCCAAAATAGATATTTTCTGCTCAACACCGGGACTCCCCATATTGAAAGACATCAGCGTGTCATTTCCATCAGACGCCTTAATTTTCGAATAAGGGAACTCCAAATCTTTCTCATTCACAGATGTCAATGACCTCACAACAGAAGAATGTTGAAACAGCCACCAATATATTTTCGACAATCGTCCTCCGTATGGACTATACAAGCCATACATATATTGTAGAGAAGAGTTCAAGTGAGGAAAATAATAGGAAGTCGTAAATGTTTTAAATCTATATAGTTTCATCATGATTTATGTTTGTTAATTACATTTTGATATATTTTATCAATCAAATCTATCTTGCTCTCCCAAGAAAAATCTTTTGCACGTTCCAATGCTCCAAGAGACAACTTCTGACGATATTTTTCGTCACCTTCTAGCTTTTCTATAGCAAAAGCAAAATCACGAATAACCTGTTTATGATTTTTCAAATCTATTTTTATTCCACAAGCATCTGTTATAACATTGGCAAAACCAAGATGGTTTGTTGCAACTACAGGCACCCCCATAGACAATGCTTCAAGAAGTACGGTCGATGTAGCATCGCTCAAACTCGTTATTACAAAAACATCACACTCGGACATAATACCAATTGCTTCAGTCTTTTCTACCCATCCATGCCATATAATGTTTTCAAGCCTAAGCTTTTTACTTAGATATTTCCATTTTCTAGTACATTCTCCTTCACCAATAACATGTAATTCCACTTTGTCAGGATTCTTTAACATAGCCATAGCCTCTAAGAGTAAGTTCAGAGATTTTCTTGGAATATGCAATCCTGACCAACATATTTTTAATTTTCCTACACGACTTTCAGTTTGATGTTTAGTAGAAGTTTGAAAACCGACTTCAGGTATTACTATATTATCTTTATTCCACAATTTCAATAAGGTGTTATGGTCATCTTCTGTAGCAGTTATTATAGAATCACTTTCATTCACGGCTTCTGCTACACGAACAGAATGTTTCATTTGCCAAGAATTTATAATATTGCGCATACCATAAAAGACCATTCCTTTTACACCCATTGACGGCAATAATTTCCATGGCGTAATATTAAAACCTCCCATAGGTCCCCAAACAAATGGTTTGTCAAGCTTATACAGATACCCTGGTTCCCTATATCCGACCATATTTAATTGGTGTATCAGATCAAAATTGTATTTCGCATCCAATTCTTTTGCCAAATTCAATGCTTTCTTTTGCCATTGATTGTAGAACCAATAATATGATGGCGGCCATATTTTACGCAATGTCTTATGACGATTCTTTTTAATAAAAAAGAAATGTTTATTACTTTTTTCGTCTGGATTAGTTTCAAAATATCTATCAAGATCGTCTTTAAATTTACTTTCTGTCAAAATATACAACTCATGATATTTCGAAAGTCCTTTTACGAAATTCCATCCCATCCCAGGCTCACTCCCCTTATAAGGAGAGCAAGCATAACAATTCACCAAAATCTTCATGAATATACTATTTATAGTTTCACGTTCTTAAATCTTGGAGTAAGCATTTTCACTATAGCTTCCTTAGCCATCTGTATACTCTTCTCTGGCTTCAGTGTTGTGTCTATCCACACCGTGCGCTTACGCTTTTTGCAGAACGAACGCAGCACGATGGTCTGACGTTCCACCTCTTGCAGACTTGTTTCGGGTTTGCGCTCATAGATTTTCTTCGGGTCACCTCCAAGACAGAGTGTCAAGTCTGGGTTAGGCACAAAGCACTCGCCAAAGCGAAGAATCCAATGCGGAAGCGATGTGCGTGAACGACGCTGATCGATGTAGTAGTCGTAGTAGTAGCGGTCGAAGATGAACACCTTAGACTTTGTTAGCACTTGTGGCAAAACAGTCTTCATGTAGCCGAAGGTATAGTCGATCATATAATATCCCCAACGCACCAATGAGCCTGCGAAGCCCGAGGGGTTCAAGCCATGTGGATTTTCGTTCACCTTAGGCTCCTCGCCCTTCTTTGGTGCTTCTTTCTTGCCAAGCACCACACCAAGGTCGGGTATGGCATTAGGGCGCAGGTGGTTATAGACCACACCATGATGGAAGCACTCGTCGAGCCATGGCGTAATGGCATTGATGATGGTACTCTTGCCCGAACCGTCGGTGCCAAGCACGGCTATTACGTAGCCTGGGCGACGAAATAATCGTGCACACTTTGAGAAGAACAGTCGGCTGCGTTTTCCTACCGTACCATGCGATATGGCTTGCTGCATCATCCGCTGCAACTGTGGTATTCCATCAGCGAGTGTTCCATCTGCGATATGCGTTGCTATGGCATCGGCAGTTTCTTTACCAAACATAATTTCTATTTCCGCTTTACGCTGCGAATTGCGTTGATATTCTGTTATAAATCCGTTCATGTATTTTTCCTTTACCATTCCGAGGTGGATAACCTCCTTAAAGAAGTCGAGGTAGTAGCCCACTCGGATATCCAAAACTTTTATGCCGTGGTACATAATGACGCTTGAACGCAAAAAATCGGGACGATAATAGCAAGCCGTTTTCCACACATGAGCCCCCCCAAAAAAGTCAATTTGCACTCCCCACGTGCTTGTGATAAGTCTCACGAACCAGTTGGGATTAGAACTATAATAGTAGGATGCAAGTTGTATGTCGTTGGCATCTATCATCGTTCGGAGAATACTTAATATGGCAGGTGTATCATGAATAGAAACAAATATGTCAATATCGCTACCACCAGTGTCTTGTGGAAGACAAGCATACTCGCCAAATACGAAATAGTCAAGATTTTCTTTGTTCAGTGTGCCAAAGAAAAGAGTCAGAAATTCTTCTTTTGTTATCATTGTAAGATTAATTAATTATTCATTTTTCTGATGTTTCTTTGAACTATATGCATCACGGAGATTATGACTACCGAATATTCGTGACATTTTCTGTACAATATTTAACATTACTATCTCAATAGAAAGAGAACCGTTTACCACGATGTCTGGCTTAGGATGAAGCCAACAATGGTAGGAAGATCTATCTACCAACAGAATTTTTGCCTCAAAAAAATGTATACAGTACTTACTTGATTGTCGGGTTACTATGACACTTGGTTACTCCATGATGAAAACCACCCTCAAGACGTTTGGCAACTTCTGCCATGCAGTCTTTACCACTCCCGTCTCTTTCATTATCGAAGGATATGACAAAGCCATGATGACGGAATAGGCGCAATAACTTATGCCATGCAATACCTAATCGAGAAACATCAGTCGATGACGAAAGAGCTTGTCGTGCAGCAACTGCAAGCTGAGCAATCACTTCGTCATCAGTTTTACGATTTATTATAAACAAATAGATTTTTTCTGCAAACGTAGGAGAAAAGTTACAAAGATTATCCTTCAGATAGTTTTCTGAAAACACCTCATTACCTATGACTGGGGCTACATACTTTGAAGCACACTTTCCATTGTTAAGAATCTCTTTCAGAAAAGCTATCAAGTCTGCGAAGTTATCATCTAATACGCATACACCTTGATAATCGTGGATATGACGTAAAATGGTATCACCATCTATGAACATGCGGTTACGATAGTAGATGGCTCCACGAAACAAGTCAAACTGGACACCATCATCCTCACGTTGAAAACAAAGTTTCTCCGCAGTAGCATCGCCATAACGAGACACAAAATGATAACCACATTCTGTCTTGGCTTCTTCGCATATTCTAAAAGTCTTTTCAACATCATCTTCATGTACCCACATGTCGACATCACTTCCTCCTGACGATTGCGGTAAACTCCAATAATTGCGTAGTACGCAATAGCGTACACCACACTCGTTGAGTTTTCTAAAGTAGGTTGCTAAATACCTCCCCCCCAGCCCGTCCGAGAACGGCCGTTTGGGGGTGTATCATAGAGGGCAGA
>ERZ791912.944-NODE-944-length-15327-cov-3.692051_pt1 | contig 15327 bp, 10 predicted proteins | sample MGYA00510141_ERZ791912 | MGnify/ENA primary metagenome ERZ791912 (study PRJEB30046, sample SAMN00792082) | human gut metagenome | study: EMG produced TPA metagenomics assembly of the A metagenome-wide association study of gut microbiota in type 2... | reverse complement strand
AGCACTTGACTTTTAATCAAGTTGTCCGGGGTTCGAATCCCCGATGTCTCATTAGAATAAGAAAAACGTCGTTCGTATGAACGGCGTTTTTCTTATTCTTAGGAACAGCGAGAGACTTGAACCACGGACAACGTAGTTGTTCGGGTTGCTAGGCGCCAGTGGCGCCTGCTTAGCAACGACCGGAGCGGAAGCGGAGACCGAATCCCCGATGTCTGATTTTTTTACATTATCATTAAAATCAACAAAACAGTTGCAATTTATGGATAAATAAGTTATACTTGGAAAGCAGTTTTGCGGGTGTGGCGGAATTGGCAGACGCGCTAGATTTAGGTTCTAGTGTCCCCGACGTGCAGGTTCAAGTCCTGTCACCCGCAGTCTTTGAAAATAGCCGGAAAACTAAGATTTTGTAGTGAAATCAAGGTTTTTCGGCTATTTTTTATACATAATTATTTGTCCTACCTATTAGAAATTTGTCATAATTATATACGATATTGACAATGAAATAGATGAAAGATATAAAGATCTCATTGTGAATGAGTTGACATTTATCCGCGAGAATACATCAAAGATAATCAAAAATGCAGCAGTTATGTCTTAAGTTCTAAGAAGAAAATCAAAAAATCCCATAAATGAATGAAATAACAGAAAAAATTCCTATTCCTACGAAGCATAGGGTGCATTTTTGTTCAAATATGAGTATGATAGAAAGCGTACAGGAGAACAATCATATTTGGAGCGGACGATGGAAAAGGAAAAAATAGGAAAGTATATTAGAAAGAAGCGCATAGAAAAAGGTATGACACAACAGCAGCTGGCGGAGAAAATTCAGGTGACAGAGAAAGCTGTTTCACGGTGGGAAACTGGGCGGGGAGTACCAGATATTTCGTTGCTGGAACCATTGGCGGAAGAACTTCATGTGTCGGTAACGGAATTATTAAATGGAGAAGAACGGGTGCAGGAAGAGGCTGTACATGATACAAAAGCACATATGGCGGATATAGATATTACAAATGTGATTGAGTATGTGCAGGAAAATAGGAAAGAAAAGTACAATACAGGATTTAAAATCGGAATCGGGTGTTTGGTGGTTTCACTTGTGTTGTTTTTATTGTATTTACGGGAGGCATATCGTTTTCAGGGAAACTATTTTGGGACAATGATAAGAATGACTGTGATTTCGGGGATATTTTTGCTTGGAGAAATGGTGTTGGAACGCTGCTATCTGGAAAAGCTGGAGGAGAGAAGAAAGCGGAAAAAGGCAGTACTGGCGGTGCTCTTTATCTATTATGCAGTTATGCTTATGAATCTGACGTTTCTGGAAAGAACACAGACGGTTACTGACTATAATATTGTGCCGTTTCGGACAATAGGAACAGTGCTTTTAAGCGGAAATGTTTATGCAATCGTGATTAATATTTTTGGAAATTTTTTTATTTTTATGCCACTTCAATTTTTCCTGATTGAATTGTTTGAAATCCGAAAAATAAAACAGAATTTTTTGGTGTGCTTTACGATTACATTTGTAATAGAAATAGTGCAGTATATTTTTAAAGTTGGTATGTTGGATGTCGATGATATCCTGTTATGTGTGGCTGGGATGATGAGTTTCTATTATTTTTATGGGAAGTATCGTGGAAAAAACAAAAAACGGGGGATGTAGATGAAAGCAGAACAAAAATGGAAGAGTGGACAGGGAAAATTACAGAAAAAAGTTAAGAAGAGTGTTGGACTCGGTATATGTGTTTTTTTGACGCTGCTACTTGTCTCACAGCTTCATTATGAAAAGCGGATACAAAAATTTGTGTTGAGGAACGAGGAAGAACTTACAGAGTTTACAAAAAACTACCTGGCAGTGGAACAAAGGGAAAGACGACATATGTTTGAAGAGTGGAAAGAGGAAAATGGTTACAGCGTACAGTTGACAGGGTTATTTCCGGAAAACGTAGTGGCATTTTATATGGGAGGTTTTGGGCTGGCTCCATCATCTGTGTATTATGGATTTTACTATTCACCCGAAGATATTCCGGTTGGAACCGGGGAAGGTCAGCTTGTAAAAGCAGAGGGAGACAATGCGGGCTGGAGCTGGCAGGGATACGGAGACAATGGAGGAGAGATTCGAAAAATAAAACCGCATTGGTATTATTATAAATGCTGGTTTTGATGTAGAAAAGCAATCGTTCTTCACGAATGCATCATAATCCCCCACTCGCTTCTGGAACGCCACTGCTCATTCATCCAGTCGACTGCCTGCTGTCTACCTTCTTCTGTGAATGGAAAAGTGGCGGAAATTTTCTGATCGTCGGGAGTGGTTGAAAAATTATAAGGTCCAGGCCAGACGGTGGCGCGGAAAATATCGTTTTCAGCGTCATCTTTTTCTTTTTTTACAAGGTAGCGCATGCCCTTGTAACTTCCGGTAAATTTTTCTTTTTTATAAAAATTCATATTTAAAATATCTTCTGCTGTGATCATATAAAACCTCGGAATATAATTTTTTAGAAAGTAAAGTTATTATAGTCTATTTTGTGAAATTGTGAAAGGAAAAACACAAGGTTTCATTGCAAAAAATCCGGGAATATCATAGAATGGTTGAGAAGAAAACAGTATAGACAGGATGTATATACAGAAAGCAGGGGAACTATGAAATTTTCAGAAATGCCATACAAACGCATTGATATGGAAGAAGTAGAAAAAGAGTATAAGAGCATTATCGAGCGCACGAAGAATGCAAAAAGCGGAGAGGAGCAGTTTGAGATCCACCGGGAGTACTATAAATTTACCGCGGATGTGCAGACAAGCATGGAACTTGCAATGATCCGCCATGATATTGATACGACCGATGAATTTTATGAGAAAGAAAGCGATTTTTATGATGAGGTCGGACCGATCATCAGCCAGTATGAGAATGAATATGGAAAAGTACTTTATGATTCTCCTTACAGAGACTATCTGGAGAGTAAGATCGGAAAAGTGACATTTAAAAATATCGAGATCGCAAACAAGGCTTTTGACGAGAAGATCATTCCGTTAATGCAGGAAGAAAATGCATTGAGCAGCCGTTACAGTAAGCTGATCGCTACAGCGAAGATTCCTTTTGAGGGAGAAGTTTACAATCTGTCTCTCATGAGAAAGTTCCAGACCAGCCCGGACCGTGAGTTGAGAAGAAAAGCATGGAAGGCAGTCAGTGACTATTTCCTGTCTGTTACAGATGAGATCGACGAGATTTACGATAAGATGGTGAAAAACAGAACCGAGCAGGCAAGACAGCTTGGTTATGAAAACTATGTGGAGCTGGGTTATTATCGTATGAACCGCAACTGTTATGACAAGGAAATGGTCGAAAATTTCCGGAAACAGGTGAAGGAATACTTTGTCCCGTTTGCCAATAAACTCCACGAGCAGCGCAGACAGCGTATTGGCGTGGAGAAGCTTTCTTATATTGATACAGATGTCTATTTCACGAATGGAAATCCTGCGCCGGTCGGAACACCGGAGGAAATTCTTGCGGCAGGACAGAAAATGTACAGTGAACTGTCTCCACAGACAAAGGAATTTTTTGATTTTATGATGGAGAATGAACTTTTTGACGTGCTCGGAAGAAAAACAAAGCGTCAGGGCGGCTATATGACCTATATTCCAAATTTCAAGTCTCCATTTATTTTTGCAAACTTCAACGGAACAAGCGGAGATGTGGACGTCATCACCCATGAATGTGGCCATGCATTCCAGGGATATCTGTTAAGAGACGAAGAGATCCGTGAGTTCGCCGATATCACAATGGAGACAGCGGAAATCCACTCCATGTCGATGGAGTACTTCGCATATAACTGGATGGAATTATTCTTCGGAGACCGGAAAGACGATTACCTGAAAATGCATCTGGAAGATTCCGCTGCGTTTGTCCCATACGGCTGCATGGTGGACGAGTTCCAGCACATTGTGTACGAAAAACCGGAGATGACACCGGCAGAACGCAAGGCAGTCTGGGCAGGATTGGAAAAAGTTTACCGCCCGCACATGGATTACGAAGAAGATCCTTTCTTTGGACAGGGCGGCTTCTGGCAGAAACAGCCGCACATTTTTGGCAGCCCGTTCTATTATATTGATTACTGTCTTGCAAGCGTGTGTGCGATGCAGTTCAAGGTCATGATGGATGAAGACTTTGAGAAAGCATGGAAGAATTACTATAAACTCTGTAATCTTTCTGCACGTGATTTCTTTACCAATGTGATCGTGGAAGCAGGGTTAAATAGTCCTTTTGAAGATGGATGTATGGAAAAGCTGGTTGACAAATTCGAAAAAAAGGCGTTTAATAGATAACAGATTTGGACAGGCGGATGTCTGTAAAAGTTAGTCGGGAAAATGAATAGAGATAAAGAGTAGGGAAAGGCCCCTAATATGGGGCATCCCTGCTCTTTTTTTACTATGTCAACGAGAAAAATGTTTCTTGGTAAACAAATTTCTGTTGACAAATGTCGACTGCTTTGTATAATACATATTAAGGCAATGCTCTGATATCGAGATAATACAGTACATAAGTAAAGCGATAAAAGCTTAAAGAGATATGAAGAGACAGAGGCATTGCAATAAGCTGTAATTAAGCTGTAATAAAGAAACGATGGGAGAGAAAACAGCGGGAAAATATATGATAAAACGTGTGTATAAGGAAGAAAGTGACAAAAGAAAAACTATTGACAAAATCGCAGATGCATGTATAATAGAAGAAGTGTTGTACGTGGGAAAAAGACACTTGTATCTAGTGAGTGCAATAGACGGAAAAGTCTGTTGGCACTTTTTTTGGTTGTAAAAAAATAATTTAGCACGATAACGTGGCGCAATGATAACACATTGAAATTGAAAGCCCGGATCAGAATACGTTTTTTACCGCAGAGAAACAGGAAAAACTATGTTATAAGCGCATAAGCGTTTATATAGATTATTTCTACAGGAGGAAATATTATGAAGAAAAAAGTAGTAAGCCTTATGCTTGTACTTGCTATGACAGTCAGCATGACTGCATGTGGCAATAAGAACAATGCCGCAGATGATGCAAATGCTGTCGAAGACACAGAAGCCGGTACAGAATCAGGCAGCAGCGAAGAAGCAGTAGCTCCGGCTAATTATGAAGAAGTATCTGCAGAGCTGTATGACAAAGAACTCGGTGATTTTTGGGCAGCTTACCAGAAAGCTGATGAAGCTGAAACCGTTTCTGAGAAATTTGCACTTGAAGCAATCGCAGAAGCAAAGTTAATGGAATCAGGCGTTATGCTTCCATTACAGTCAAAGGGTGGTAACTATTCCATCTCACGTGTAGCTCCTTACACATTTGACTATACACTGTGGGGCAACGATATGGACAGATACCATAATGCAGTTGTCACAACAGAGCTGATCAAAGCTTCCGATGTCAGCACAATGAGAGCAAAATGGGCTGAGTTAAAAGGAACAGGTGAGTATGAAGCATGGGCAAAATCTTACTTAGAGGAGCAGGGTTACACGCTCAAAGATACTTATAATTATCAGTTATATACACAGGATCCTACCACATGGGATATTCTTGCAACTTCTCAGGCTGTAGATGCTGAAGCAATCGTGAACACATACGATGGATTAATGGAGTATGATGGAGAGGGAACTTTACAGCCTGCATTAGCAGAGAGCTATGAAGTATCTGATGACGGATTAACTTACACATTCCATCTTCGCAAAGGTGCTACATGGGTTGATTCCCAGGGCAGAAAAGTTGCTGATGTGACAGCAGATGACTTTGTTGCCGGAATGCAGCATATGATGGATGCCCAGGGTGGTCTTGAGTACCTGATCGAAGGTATCATCACAAATGCATCCCAGTACATCTCCGGTGAAGTAACAGACTTCTCACAGGTCGGTGTAAAAGCGGTTGATGATTACACATTAGAGTATGATCTGGAAGCTCCTTGCACATACTTCACAACAATGCTCGGTTACAACGTATTTGCTCCAATGAACAGATCCTTCTATGAATCCATGGGTGGTAAGTTTGGTGTTGAGTATGATCCGGATGCAGCAGATTACACATATGGTAAGGATTCTGATTCTATCGCATATTGCGGACCATACGTTGTTAAGAACTTTACATCCAAGAACACAATCGTATTCCAGGCTAACGAGTCCTACTGGAATGCAGATCACATCAATATCCATACACTGACATGGGTATACAATGATGGTTCTGATGCGACAAAAGCATATAACGATGCAATCGCAGGTGTTGTAGATGGAACAGGTCTTAACACAGCTTCTGTTGCAGCAGCAAAAGCGGATGGAAACTTTGATGATTATGCATATGTAGCACTTACAGATGCAACAACATACAGCGGATTCTTTAATATCAACCGTAATCAGTTTGCAAACGCAAACGATACAACAAAAGCAGTTTCCTCACAGACAGAGGAAGATGCTGCAAGAACAAAACAGGCTATGCAGAACGTCCACTTCCGTAGAGCACTTGCCATGGGCTTGGATCGTGGTGCTTATCTTGCACAGCAGGTTGGTGATGATCTGAAATATGCTTCTATGAGAAACTCTTACACACCGGGTAACTTTGTTACTTTGGAAGAAGAAGTAACAGTTGATATCAACGGAACAGAAAAAACATATCCGGCTGGAACATACTATGGACAGATCGTACAGGATCAGATCGATGCTGACGGTGTGAAGATCAAAGCATGGGATCCAACAGCTAACGAGGGTGCCGGTTCTTCCGACGGATATGACGGATGGTACAATGCAGATAACTCCTGGGAAGAGATGACTCAGGCAGTAGAAGAGTTAGCAGCAGATGGTCTTACGATCGATGCTGACAACCCAATCCAGATGGATGTTGTATATGCTTCTTCCAGTGAAGTATTTACAAACAGAGCAAACTCTCTGAAACAGTCTATTGAAGCTTCTACACAGGGACTTGTCCAGGTAAACTTAGTTGCAGCAGCAGATAACACAGACTGGTACTACAGCGGATATTACATGAACTATGGTTACGAAATGAACTATGACTTCTGTGACTTATCCGGATGGGGTCCTGACTATGGTGATCCTGCATCTTATCTGGATACATTCCAGCCAGAATATGCCGGATACATGATCAAATCTATCGGTATTTATTAATCGTATCTACGAAATAACAACACTGCATCGGAGCGGGGATTCCCCGCTCCCCTGCACTATTGATGAGTGAACAATTATGACAAAATATTTATTAAAACGTATATTACATGGACTGGTGTCTATCGTGATCGTTGTGGCGCTGGTCATGATCATGATCTACACAATGTTAGACCGAAACCTTGTTTTTGCAGGGGATACAAAATATTCACATACAAGTAATAATGCAAGAGTTGCCTATAAATACTCTAAATGGGAAGATTATGGTTATCTGGATTATGTCACCTACTCTGACTGGCTGAATGAACTTGTAAGCAGTGGAGAATTAACAGAGGAAGAACGATCTGCAGTGGTTGGTTTCGGAAGAACCAAGGCACAGGATTCTGAGCAGGTCAGTGAATATGTCAAAAAATTCACAAAGTATTATAAGTCTCAGGGATACACGGTAGTCCGCAAAGACGCCGTCATGATGAACAAGAAGAAGTATGCCGACGGTGGTCAGCAGCAGCTTTTTGCGTATAAAGATGTCCCATTGGCATCCCGTATGGGAAAATATTTTGCAAATTTAATAACAATTGATGATATTAATAATGTAGAAGACATCGTAGGCGAGAGAGGTCTTACCTTTACGTTACATGATCCTGTCTATGGTGGGGAAAAATTCTCACCGGCGATCATTGGCAATGGTACAACACACAAGTATTTACTGTATTTTGATTCCAAGTTTCCGTTTGTTCATCAGAATATTGTGACGATCAATCTTGGAACATCCTACACGGTAAATCAGGGAGTGGATGTATTCAGTACGATGACAAGCCATCAGGGATCTTATATAAAATCAACTGTCACCTATCCAACCGGTCTTGTGGAGGAGAGTGCGGACAATCTGCACACTGCAACCTATATGCAGGGTTCCAGAGAATCCAGCTTATTGTATGCAGACCGTTATGAAGATGACTACACCAATGTTGCAACATACAAAACAGGAAAATCCAAAGTGGGTTATTCCTTTGTGATCGGACTGATCGCAGTTATCATGTCTTATCTGATCGGTGTGCCGCTGGGCATCCTTATGGCGAGAAAGAAAGACAGACTGGTCGATAAGATCGGTACGCTTTATATTGTATTTATTATCGCAGTACCATCACTTGCGTATATTTTCCTGTTCAAGGCGATCGGCGGAAGCTTTGGCCTGCCGACAACCTTTGATATGGAATCGCCGAGCAGACTGATGTATATATTGCCGATCGTATCGTTAGCACTTCCATCCATAGCAAATCTGATGAAGTGGATAAGACGTTATATGATCGACCAGATGAATTCGGACTATGTCAAATTCGCAAGATCCGGTGGTCTGACAGAGGGTGAGATTTTCACCAGACATATTTTGAAGAACGCAGCGATCCCGATCATTCAGGGAATCCCTGCAGCAGTGCTTGGAGCATTGACAGGAGCGATCATCACAGAGCGTGTGTATGTCGTTCCAGGTATTGGTAACTTGTTAACAGAGGCTATCAACAAATATGATAATGGTGTTATTGTCGGTGGAACACTGTTCTATGCGATTTTAACAGTCACATCCCTTATTTTAGGTGATGTCCTAATGGCAATGGTTGATCCTAGAATTTCATTCTCAACAAAGGACAGGTAATTAGAAATGAGTCAGGATTTAGAAAAGTTCGGTATGCCGGAGGAAGAATTATTCGCTCCGGTAGACCACAGTGATCTGGAATCAGAAAAGATTACAGCGCCAAGATATTCTTACTGGCATTCTGTATTCCGTGTATTTTTTAAGAAAAAGATTAATATTATTGTTTTGGCAATTCTGGGTGTGTTGATCGCATTCACTTACCTTTATCCATTATTTGTGGAATATGATAAGTTCGGTAACTTAATGGATGCGACAACCAAACACTTGTCACCATCTGCAGCGATCGAACGTCTGGGAATGAACATTCACTGGATCTTAGGTACCGGTGCAGCCGGACAGTCCACATTCGATGCCGTATGGTTTGGATCAAGGATCTCCATTTCCCTTGCATTTATCTGTGCAGCGATCAACCTTTCCGTTGGTGTTGTTGTCGGATCTATCTGGGGATTTTCAAAGAAAGTGGATGTTTTTATGCAGGAGGTATATAACATTCTTGCAAACATTCCATACATTTTATTGATCGCCGTTATGGTTATGTTGTTTAAAGCTGGTTTCTGGACCATGGTACTGGCGCTGACCATTACCGGATGGCTTGGAATTGCGTACTTTATCCGTACACAGGTAGTGATCATCCGTGACAGAGAGTACAACCTTGCATCCAAATGTCTGGGAACGAGTACACTTAAGATCGCAATGAAGAATATTCTTCCATTTATGACATCTGTTATTGTAACACTGGCAGCAACAGAGATCCCTTCCTATATTTCTTATGAGGTGTTCTTAGCATATATCGGTATGGGTATGTCAGATATGTCACTTGGTAGATTGATTTACGAGTCAGAAAGTGCGATGCTTACCCCTGGCTGGCAGTTCGAGTTCTGGAGCCCGGTAGTCGTTGCTTCTATCATCACGATTGTTTTATATGTCGTTGGACAGAACCTTGGTGATGCATCTGATCCGAGAACACACATGTAGAGGTTAGGTAGATGGAAGATAGAAAAGTATTATTATCAGTAAAAGATTTGATCGTGAAATTCCACGTGAGGGGCAGGGTGCTTACTGCCATCCGTGGAGTGTCACTGGATATTTATGAGAATGAATCCATTGCAATCGTAGGAGAGTCCGGTTCCGGTAAATCTGTTTTTACAAAAACATTTGCAGGAATGTTGGACAGCAACGGATTCATTGATAACGGTAAGATTATTTTCAGTGATGAAGAGCTTTCCGATACTGTCGTAAAATTAAATGACAATGCAAAGAAAGTCATCGCAGAGAATAAGAAAAAATTAGACGAGTATTCCAAATTGGAGTTTGGTGCAGACACTTATAAAGCGATTCTTGAGTTAGAGTCTGAGAAGAGAAGAAGAGCAGATTTGAGCAAAGAAGAAGCAGAAGCGTATGAGGCAGAACTTCATGCGTTAAAACGTGAGAGAACCAATACCTTCAACTTGAAACAGACTTACGATCCATCCAAAGAGAAGGATAAGATCAAAGAGGCTGGAAAGAAAATCTCCGAATTGGATACAAAAATCAAGGCATTCGAGAAAGAGCATGAGCAGAAGGTAAAAGAGCGTGCAAATAGTCTGGCACATGATACCGCATACAATCAGGAATTTGATAGGAAGATGGCAGAGCTTAAGGCAAAACATGCGAAGGAAGTCAGCGAAGCGATCTCAGCAGAGACAGAAGCGAGAAATGAGATCCTTGCAAAAGAGGTATATCTTTCTGTCGGACGTTTTGGTTTCCGCAAGCGTATGAAGCAGAACAATGCGCTGCTGGATGCATTAAAAGAGGCAATGCAGCTTGGCGTGGATCTGAATGATGAAGAGCAGAGAAATGCTGTTTTTGATAAAGTTACATTCCGCGTAAAATATCTGGATGAGAACAGTGAGAGATTACATGGAACATGTATCTTAAACCTTGCAAATATCAAAGATGGAAGAGACTGGAGCCAGATCCGTGGTACGAAGATTGCTACAGTATTCCAGGATCCTATGACATCCTTAAACCCAATTATCACGATTGGAAAACAGATCACATCTGTCATCATGAAACATCAGGATTGTACCGAGAACGAGGCAAGGCTTCGTGCACTTGATCTGATGGACAAGGTTGGTATCCCAAATCCGGAAGCACGTTTTGATGATTATCCATTCCAGTATTCCGGTGGTATGAGACAGCGTATCGTTATCGCGATCGCACTGTCCTGTCAGCCAAAGATCTTAATCTGTGATGAGCCTACCACAGCGCTTGATGTTACCATTCAGGCACAGATCTTAAAACTGTTAAAGGATTTACAGAAAGAATTCAATTATACAATCGTATTCATTACACATGATTTAGGTGTGGTTGCCAATATCGCAGACCGTGTTGCAGTTTTATATGCAGGACAGATCGTAGAGGTTGGTACAGTAGAAGAGGTATTCTATGACCCGCGTCATCCATATACATGGGCATTACTTTCTTCCCTGCCACAGCTGGCTGAGAGAAATACAACTCTTTACTCGATCACAGGTACACCACCTTCGCTCTACAACAGTATCGTCGGCGATGCATTTGCACCGCGTAACCCATACTGTATGAAGATCGATACCTTAGAGGAACCACCAATGTTCAAAGTAACAGATACGCATTACGCCAAAACATGGCTGTTACACCCGGATGCTCCAAAGGTTGAAAAACCGGAAGGAATCCAGAACATTCATGAGAAACTTGTTAAAGCATTCAATATATAGGAGATTTAGATCGTGTCTAAACTAAATCGAAACACAGAAAACCAGGAGCATGCTTCTCATTTACCAGAGCATGGTCCGATTGATGAAAATGGTAAAGAAGTATTATTATCTTTAAAAAATGTAGATATTACTTTTGGCAAGGGCGATAACGCTGTCCGCGCTGTAAAAAATGCGACATTTGATATTCACAAGGGAGAAACATTCTCCTTAGTAGGAGAGTCCGGTTCCGGTAAGACAACCATCGGCCGTGCAGTCATCCGTGTCAACCCATTGGCAAACGGAGAGATTTTGTACAAAGGTGTGCGTATTTCCGGGAAAATCCCAAAATCTCTGGATCGTGAAGTCATCCGTAACATCCAGATGGTATTCCAGGATCCGGCAGCTTCCCTGAATGAGCGTGCAACTGTCGACTACATCGTATCCGAAGGTCTGTATAACTTCCATTTATATGAGAATGAGGCAGACCGTGTGCGTAAAGTTGAGGAAATGATCAACGAAGTAGGGCTTTTGCCGGAACATCTGACAAGATACCCACATGAGTTCTCAGGTGGACAGCGTCAGCGTATCGGTTTAGCCCGTGCCATGGTAATGGAACCGGAACTTGTTGTTGCTGATGAGCCAATCTCTGCACTTGACGTATCTATTCGTGCACAGGTATTGAACTTACTGAAAAAGTTCCAGAGAGAAAAAGACTTAACATATTTATTTATCGCACATGACCTTTCCATCGTGAGATTTATCTCTGACCGTATCGCCGTTATTTATAAGGGTGATATTGTGGAGATCGCAGATGCAGAAGAGTTGTTCAACTTCCCACTGCATCCGTATACACATTCTCTGATCTCTGCGATCCCGATCCCGGATCCACAGTTAGAGAAAAATAAAGTGCTGTTTACTTATGATCCATCCATTCATGATTACAGTACAGACAAACCGGAGTTAGTCTGTATCGGTCATGACCACTGGGTATTTGGTAATAAGAAAGAGATTGAAGAATACAAAGCTACGCGTGAGAAGAATGTGCCTTTAAAAACAATTACGATTTTAGACAAAGATGCACCAAGACCAGAAGAACATCATGACAATATTGCACATGATGAGATCCAGCTTCCACCACTTCATGATACAGGAAGCGCATGGTACGCACTGCTTTCGTTCTTACTTCCGGTCATCGGTATTATCGCAGCGATGATCTTTAAGAAACACAGACATTATCGTAACTACAAGATGTGCAAAAAGGGTGCCATTGCAGGATTTATTGTACTTGCAGTCATTCTTGCATTGTTCCTGTTAGCACTTGCAGCAGTGTTTATTTAAGATATGGGAAGAACCGTCAGAGGTGGCAGCAGAAACCATACTCCGAATGTGAGACCGGTTCAGAAGGTGGAGCTTTCGGAGAAAAATACAAGACAGAGATTGATCGCAGTGATCGTATTACTGGTCATTGCTTCGGGGGCATTTATGTATGCACTGAATGGATTGATGTCAAATGACAGCGGATGGACAAACATTGAAGCGAGTTCATCCGCTGAAATACATTGTGGAGATGATTATATCTTCCGCTATTATGTTGGAGCAGCGGGCGTAAATGCCACCGCAGAAAAAAAAGCGCTGACGCTGCTCTACACGGATTCCATTGTAAAAGCCTATAAAATATTCAGCAGTGATGAATCATTTGAAGGGATCACAAACGTGTATGATCTTAACCGGCATCCGAATGAGACAATGGTTGTGGATGATGCATTATACCATGCTTTTGAGCTGATCGCAGAGACCGGGAACCGGGCAATTTATCTTGCGCCTGTGTATACAGAATATGACAATCTGTTTTTCTGTAATGATGACTCTGAGACAGTTAACTATGATGCTTACCAGAATGGGGAAGTGGCAGCTTATTTTTCAGAGGTGGCTGCTTACAGCAATGATCCGTCTGACGTGAACGTCGAACTGCTCGGCGGCAATCAGGTAAAATTGTCTGTATCCGACGATTACCTTGCTTTTGCAGAGAAGAATTTTATTTCGGATTTCATTGATTTTTCGTGGATGAAAAACGCTTTCATTACTGATTATGTGGCGGATGTCATGATAGATAACGGCTATACGTTAGGTTCACTGACAAGCTATGATGGATTCACAAGAAATCTGGATCAGACTTCTGCGATTACAAAATTAAATGCCGGTCCGGATACATCCGGGACAGCAGAGGAAAATGCGGATTATTCTTTCAATCTATATGACAGGCAGGGGAATATCATTTATCCTGCCGGTGTCATGCATTATGACGGGGCGGAAAGTATTGTCAGTCTGCACAATTATCCGATGTCGGACAAGGAAAAATATCATTATTATGAATTTAAGAGCGGTGATATCAGGACCCGTTATGCAGATACCGCAGACGGACTGTGTAAGTCCGCGGTCAATAATATGGCAGCTTATGCGGACGACATCAGCTGTGCAGAACTCATTTTGAAGGTAAGCCCGGTTTACATCGCTGATACGATGGATACAGAGGCGGTAAAAAATCTCGCAGAAAATGGTATCCAGACGATTTTTGGAGAGAACAGTGTGCTCTATTACACAGATCCGGGGTTAGAACTGACAGATTTATATGACAAAGACGGCGTGCATTATACATCAGAGTTATTAGAGTAAGCAGACAGGCAGTTGCGGAAAGCCGCAATTGCCTGTTTTGCTGTCTTGGATTATACTAAGCAGAGAATATTAGTTGAATGTTCGCAGGTTGTGGAAGAGGAGAAGACAGACATGATTTTCGGAGAGAAGACAGAGGAACAGAAACGTGTGGCGGAACTGACGCGCGAGGTAAAAGAACTCCGCAAAGAACTGCTGGCGAGTAAACTGGACAAAAAACAGGTGGAAGTCCAGATGAAAGATTTAAAGGACGCATTAGAACTCGGTGGAAACCTGCGTCAGGGGTATGTCGATTCGCAGGAACATATGGCAGTTGCAAGGCGCGGACTGATCAATATGATGGAAGACATGAACGAGATTCCCATTGAGGATGTGAAGCGTGATCTCGACAGACTGAACGGACATTTGGATCAGATCTTCCATGAGTGCAGTATCCGGGAGGATGATCCGGATTTTAAGTCCACAGCCGACGGACTCAAAAATATGGCGGCAAATATGGACAAGATCAATCTGATCATGCTGCGGAGCGAGTTGGAAAATCTGCAGGCATTGCTGGAGGATACATCGGAATGGCGGTCGCCAAATTTTTTTGCACTCGCATATTATCTACAGCATGAGGAAGAGAGCAAAGTCGGAGAGATGGAAAATGAGTTCCGCAACAGCTTTTTAGAGCGATATCTGGAGGAACATCTGATGGAATCGCTGGCTATGGAAGCCAATTACGCGGGATGCGGAGAGAAGCTGGAACATATGATACAGCACTATATTTATGCGTAAAAATCGTATAGTATGACACACCTGCATAAAAGCTATAACTGCAAGTTATCATAATGAGTAAATTGCATAAGTTGACGTTAAAATACATCAATAATTTAGGTGATTCTGAATATTGTGCATAAAAAGAAAATTTGATAAGATTCTCTACAAGAAAAAGAAAGTTGAGAAGAAGAAATTAAATTATCTCAATAAAATTTAATTTTTGCTTCGCAAACAAGGAGGATTATTATGAAGAAAGCAGTGAGTATGTTTTTAGCAGCTGCACTGGCAGTTGGCACATTCGCAGGATGTGGATCATCCGCAGATACAGGAAGCACAGGAAGCGCAGCATCAACGGAGAGCGGTTCCACAGACAGCGCAGCAGATGGAAGTGTA
>ERZ791912.939-NODE-939-length-15397-cov-3.456133_pt1 | contig 15397 bp, 30 predicted proteins | sample MGYA00510141_ERZ791912 | MGnify/ENA primary metagenome ERZ791912 (study PRJEB30046, sample SAMN00792082) | human gut metagenome | study: EMG produced TPA metagenomics assembly of the A metagenome-wide association study of gut microbiota in type 2... | reverse complement strand
AAAAGGGCCTCTCCGGAGAGAAGCCCTTGTGCTCAGGACCCGGAACCAGTGAAGCAAAGTGAAAAGCTGGTTCGGTCCTGGTTTGATTTTAGGCAATCGACAGCTGAAGCCTATGGCCGAGTGACCGAAGAGTGGCCTCAATACGGTCGATCTTCGTAGGATGGCGAACGTCGAGAATCCGCGTCACTTCAGGAAGCTTCAGTTCGGCCTTCTTAGCGAGTTCGACGCGAGAAACACCATCGCGCGCCATCGCATTTGAAAGCAGAATTTTTGCAACCTGATTTGCGCTCAGATGAACAACATATTCACCGGGAAGCGCAGGTGACGCCTCCGGAATAAGTTCTCCATCTTTAATACGGAACTCGACACAATCCTCGACGGCATAACGGGCCCAATTTTCAAGAGGCTCGCCATCCACGGAATATGACAGAAGTTCGGGCAGATCCCGGCAACGAACAATCTCAGTGCCGTCCTTAAGCTTTTCAAAGCGGCATGGAAAATCGAAATTTGACATTTGTCAGACATACGATCATGCAGCAAGCCCCGCCGGCTAAGGCGGGGGTGTGTTTTATTTCTTAGAGACTTCCTTCAGGCCAAGATCGCGAATGATGTCCTTGCGGATACTTTCATTCATCTCTGCGCCGGGGTGTCGAGGCATGGTTTGCGTTTTTGGGTTCCCCGGGACTCTCAGGCGAAGGTGTCTGGTTCCGTGGGTGACCTCAACGCCTCTCGACTTAAGCCACCGAAGAAATTCACTTTGCTTCATGATCTCCTCTATTGGTTGAACACGTGAATATTCTACCATGAGGTTAGCATTTTTGCAAATGTTATGTATTTCTACACTACTTGTTCCGGCATCAAAAAAGCCCGGTCATCTCTGATCGGGCTTGTGTTCCTTCCGGGTACGGCAAAGATCCCAACCGGGATCATTGTCTCGCGTACGTAGAAGTAGCGGTGTTCAAACTGTGACGTCATTATACATCGGATTCGTCGAAATTTGTCTCGACGATTCGCTGAAACTTTCTGACGATGGCTTCGAACTGCTTCAGGAAGAAGCGATAGCCCACGCGGATGCGGCGGGCGCAGGTCATATCGGAGAGCCCGAGGCCGTATTTGAGACGGAGAGCTTTCTTCTCCTGCGGGGTCATCCACGGGCCTGCATAGGCGGCGCATAGCTTTTCGGCGTCCCGCACGTCGATGGCCGTTGCTCCGGGCGCACCCTGGCTCTCGGCTTCTGCGGGCGCATTGGGGCCATAGAGGCGGAGCGCGGCCATTGCCTGATAGGTGGCCGAGATTCCGGCGGGCCCGTTGCCGCCTCGGATGTATCGCGTCCAGTTGGCAAGGCGGCGTTCGAAGTATGGGTCGATCATTCGAGCTCCTCGATGTAGACGGTGACGGAAGGGAATTCGGCATATGTCTTCTTGGCCGGGCGCTCGCTGCCCTGCAGACATGCTGCGCGGCGCTTCTGAGAGTACGAATCTGGCACGAGGAAAGCGGCCAGGATTGAGACCTTGACGGCTCCGCGAAAAATGTCTTTGTTGCACATGGCGTACTTGCCGTAGACCGATACGCGGGCTTCGTAGCGGCGGGTAGCGTCCGGCGTGTAGGCGTGCCCGGTTCGAGAGAAGCGCGGGCGTGCCTTGCCTTGTGGTGTGCCGGGGATAGTGAGCTTAACCACGGATCTTCCTCAACTCACGCTGATAGCTCTCCGAGGATGTAAAGCCTGCGGGAGACCATGCCTTGATCTGGTCGAGCTTGAAAGTGAGCCCGTAGAGATCGGAGAAGACGGTGAAGCCTCGACGTTCGCCGTAGAAGCGATCCCAGGCTCCTTCTTTTAGGACGAAGAAGAGCGCGGCACCTTCAGGCGGATAGGTGGAGATGTCGTCGATGTCCACCTCGGTGAAAGTGAACGGCGGGCGCTTCGGCGCGTGTTCCTTGGAAGGTGGATCGATGGGCATGAGACGGGAGACTTTCTTGAGCGTCATTTTTTGTCCTTTGCTTGTTTGGCTTTGAGTTGCTTATCGATGCGCCATTTGTCGAAGGCGGCGCGAAGAATCTTGACGGTCTTAATCCGGCGTGCTATGCGGTCGGCATCGGGCTCGGGCTCGAAGTGCTCGCAGTAGTCCACGGACTCGACGGAGCGAAATCGCTTGTATCCGCCGATCTCCCCGGGGAGAGAGCAGTAGACGAGGCCTCTGGCGAGCATCCCCCACTGGCCTCTGTGGAGGCGAAGCGGATCGCCTTTCGGCAGCGGCTCGAGCGGTGCGCAGTTGCGGCAGCGAAGACACTCACTCATGTCGCTCCCTCATGATGAAGGTCGTCCGGCTGATCCACCGTGAGAAGGCGTGGATGAAGCGTTTGTGGATTCCGGTAGAGGGTTCCATCAGTCCGGATACGCTCAAGCCAATGGCCGATGCGCTGAGGCTCGTCGGTAATTCCGCAGTGCACCGCGTGAGTGAGATCGACTTTTCGCAGAGCAACGAGGAGGCTCATGAGATTGCTGATCTGCTGTCGGAATTCCTGAACCAGATAGTTGATTCGTTCCTGGCTCGGCCGGGGAAAGCGACTGAGCTGATCCAACGCGTTCTGGCTCGGAAGAAGAAGCGCTGACCGCATCTCAGGCCGCCTCCTTTTTCTCGCGCCGGCGATAGTCTTCCCAGTCGAAGGCGATGACCCTGCCGCCGTCGAGAAGCCGGGAGACAGCGGCGTCGCCGATAAGGGACGTGATGGAAAGGCCGTCTCCGTCGGCCACGAGCGGGAGATTGCTGATGAGCACAGTGGGTCGGCACTGCTCGTAGCGCCGATTGATGACCTCGAAAAGGAGGTCTGCGCCGTGAGCGGAGACAGGCGAGCGCCCCAGCTCGTCGATGACGAGGAGGTCAAGGTCGAAGTACGCCTGCTTCACCGAGGCCGTGCGCTCAGCGCTGCCGGTAGCCTTGTCGTAGGTCTGGCAGATGGACGAGATGAGCTCGGAGGCCGTGAGCATCTTGGCCGTGTAGACCGAGCGGAGAGCAAGCGCGACGAGCGCCGCGCCCATATGCGTTTTGCCGGTGCCAGCGTCGCCCGTGAAGATGAATGAGCGGCCGCGTGCGATGGAGACATCGGCCTCACGCCCCCAGGCGACGATGGACTCCTTGGCGCGCTTCATCGGCTCGGAGAAGCACTCGAAGGAAGCGACGGTGACGCCGCGGAAGCGCGGAGGGATGGTAATCTCGAGCGACCTGGCGACCTCAGCCTGACGGCGGCAGCCGGGACAGGTGTCGTAGTGGAAGGTGCCGCCGTCATCGACCCAGTAAGCCTTATAGCGGCCGTGCTTCGGGCATTCACCCCACTGCGTGTCATACGGCGTGCGACGCCCACTTCCCGAAGTTTCGGTGGTTGAGACTTCGCGTGTCTGTTGCGCCAAGCGTCCGCTGAGGCTTTTGAGCGCTGCTCCGATAGCGGTTGTCATATGCGAACTCCTTTCCGATCCAATTCATGAACTCGCGCTTCCAAGTCGCGAGGGTTTTCTTTGTAGTTGTGGGCGCGTAGCGCGCTCGAAGTTTGAGGAAGACGCGCTGCGGATCTATGTCCGGTCTGGCGATCTTTGCTGCCTCTGCCCAGTCATCAGGGAGCGTTTCCGGAAAGGGCACTCTCGGCTGCTGAGATCTCCGCTGCTTCTTTGGGGGCAAGTCAGCGTCGGGATCAGGGAGAGCCTCAGGAGCCTGCTCACTGTCTTGTGTCGCGAGCATCGCTTCGTCGAAAAGAGACTGGTCGAAGTCTTCGGGATAGGGCGTCTGCGCTTGCGCAGATGCGACGGCGGCGATAGACGCCGAAGTTCCGGAAGTGCGCATAGAAGCACTGTTAACTTCCCTGTTCCTTTCCCTGTTAATTCCCTGTTCGGGGTTCACTTCTGAACCCCCTCCCGGTTCACTTCTGAACCCGGTGGGGGTGCACTTCTGAACCCCCTCCCCGTTCACAACTGAACCCGGTTCACTTCTGAACCCGGTCAACTTCTGAACCGGGGTACCCTTTTTGCCAAGTTCTGTTCTGAAGAACTCTTTGAAGCACTCCAATTTCGGCTCAGGAAGGTTGTGCACATGAATGACGTAGCTACGAACCTTTCCGGGTTCTGCAGAGAACGAAAGCAAACCTTGTTCGCAAAGGGCCTTGATGGACTGTCGAACGATGTTGCGGGACTTTCTGGCGACGAGCATGACTGATTCGAGCGCCGGAAAGCAGCGACCGTCCTCCTCATTGAGGAAGCTCGCGATTGCTTCCAGAACGTCCACGTCAGTGCCGTCCGTCAGCCCGCTCACGCGGATAAGTCCAGCCGTTTTCCAGCCCATAACTCCCCCTTATTCGGCGAAGTCAGGGTTGAGAACACTGCGGGGAACGCCCGCAGCCTTCGCGAAGATCCGAACGCGATCAGACGGAACGTAGCCGCGCTTGATCCATTTCGAGATGGCCTGTCGCGATAGAGGCGGGGTGTAAAGCTTCGCGACCTTGTCGCGGGAGCCAACGGCTCGAACAGCTTCTTCGACGAGTTTCGAATGTGGAGAAATAGGCGTATTTGACATTAGCAACTCCTAGTTGACGAAGATGATAGCACGTGAGCAAACTTTAGTTGTTTGCTTCGCGTCAACTAGTGGTTAATACTCTGAAAAGGAGATTGCTATGAGCACTGATTCGACGAATCCGATTCGGGCCGCCATGTTGGCCCAGAACAAAACGCAAGCTGATGTAGCTGCGGCACTCGGCGTAAGCCGTCAGGCCGTCCAGAAATGGACGACGGGCACGCCGCCCACGCTTGCGAACCTCAAGCGCCTTGCGCGCTTTCTGGGCGTCCCTGTCGCTTCCCTGACTGGTGATGACGAAAAGCCTTTCCACCCCGTAGACAGCTTTACTGAGACTCATCGTGAGGGGTGGACAATCGTCCCGGTGCTTGACGCCTATGGCGGCTGCTCGCTGATCGGCGCTTTTGCTCAGTCCGGCGAAATCATCGGATCTGTCGAATTCTCAGATTCTTTCCTGCTCGCTTCGCCGGGCGTCGTTGGGAGCATTACAAAAGATCGGTTCTGCATGGTCTCCCCAACGGGCGACAGCATGGAGCCGACGATTGGGAAATACGATCACTGCCTGGTAGATAGAAAGCAAAGCGAGATTCGTGGCGACGGGATTTATTGGCTTCAGATTGAAGGCACCTACTTTCTGAAGCGCGTAGCCATGAACTATGACCGGTCAATTACGCTTCTGTCGGACAATCCGCGCTACCCGCCTCAAGTCGTTCCGCGTGATGTTATGGACACTGCTTGCGTCATCGGCAGAGTAATCCGCACCGTTGGAATCAAGGATGCATAGTCCACAGCCAGACACTCCCAGACAGCCCGCCTAGTGCGGGCTTTTTTATTTGCGCCATGTCAACCTTTTGTTTCTTTTTGCCACCCTCAATAGGCAACCACGGGTTGCTTATCTGCTTTTTGTGCGCTACTATTGGTTCCGTTGATAGCCACCTATGGTTGTCAGCAAATCTCCCTCACACGGCCGGAAGCCGGGTGGGGCACCGGATGATGATTAGTCAGACGGGCGAAGGGAAAGCCGATAAAGGCGCGGAGTTAGTACCTCACGCCGAGCGAGTAAGAGCGCACATAGGCAGACCTGAGCAGTGAATCTCTCTGTCCGGGAGTTGGTTCAGACCATCGGGCAGAGAGAAAGGCCAATTGAAGCGCTTTCTTTTGAGAGCGCTTCTGTGGGTCTTTCTTAGGAGGATTTATGAAGGTAGAAATTGAAGACGGCCGTCTGATCGTTACGCCGATCACGGAAGAAGATTCTCGGATCATCTATGCATTGGCGGCCGCCTATGCCGCATTCGATGCGGTTTGCTATCCGATCATGGGCGAAGCAGTTCGTTGCACCGAGGGCGATAGTGCTCAATCAAGCGACGCTCTACAACGTCGAGCATCAGAAGAGTGACTTGCGTGCAGACGGCTATCTTCTCGAATCCAAGTCTGGAGGCCTCGTTCCACTTGTGATGATCGTTAAATCGTGTGCTGAGATCGGTCGTTTGCCCGATATAGAGTACGTGGTTATCCGCGGTCAGGAACGCATAGATGGCAACCACTGCTTTAAATCTGGTGTTTTTCGAGTAAACGCCGAATGGATAAGTCTTCCCGTAGTTGTCCTTAAAAGTTAAGGATCCCAGTTTCATGTTTCTTTCCTTGCGTGAGTTGATGAATGTCGAATTGCACTCCGACAGTTCATCTTCTCACGCTGGGAGGAAGCCGGCCAACTTCAGCCCATTCTCAAGAGTGGGCTGAGGTGGGCTTTTTACGGAGAGATTAATGAACGATTGCCACGACAGCGACTGTGCAGTAAACAACGAACCGGCATATCCTGCCGGGCGTTGCAACTGCGGCCTAGAAGCTAAACGTGAGGGCCGATGGTTGACATGGCTTTATCAGCGGGGTTGTACCAAGGTCGCTCGCCTGAGAACGATTCTTGGATCATGGCTATTCCGCCGATTTTGTCTAGCGAAAACAAATGCCAGCCGGGTACGGTACCTGATTTGCTACCGCCTTTTGTTTGGTAGCCACGCAATGCAGGCCGCCCTGCCGTGGTGGTGCCGAGCAAGAAAGGCTCAACGACGCGCAGGAATCCATCGTATGTGAATGTCACCACCCGGCGCTCCTCAATCGCTTGAGCAAGCACGTCATAAACACTCATGTTTTCTCCTCTGAGGTAGTTGAACAAAGTCGCACTGTGAGAGCCGCGACAAGTTCAGCTTACCCCAGAGGGAGATTCCAACTTCAGCCTGTTCGCAAGAGTGGTCTGAGGTTGACTTTTCGTATAATGGATTGCAGAGACACACGGGGACACGACGTGACACTTACTGACAATCAAAAACGCGCTCTAGTGAAAAGGATCGCCGACATCTATGAGAAAGTAGGTGTTGCAGGTCTGGCCTTAGGGCTTTTCCAGTACAACTTCCAAGGGGCGTTGATTGGACTGGGGTTCTTGGCGGTCAGCCTCTTACTCACATACCTTTTGGAGCGATGAACATGGACTTATGGACGCTAGTAGCCATCTTCGGCGTAATCGGTGCGGCATTCGCCCTGTACCTACTTCGCGGTCTTCCCCCGAAGCATCGTCACTAACCGCTGACGCGAACAATCAGGCCCTCGTACCGAAAGGTGCGGGGGCTTTTTCATGCTCTCCTCTGAGAGCCCAGCTTCAGGCCGCTTCCCCGGCATTTATTCCAAGAATGCCGCGCCCCCATGCAAGGCACGCTCCGGGAGGCGGCTTGAACCTGAATTTTGACATCGCTTGCAGATTCGGGCATACTGCGCTCAGGTGCTCAAAACACCATGAACTAGCGTGAGTCCGCCACGTCAGAATGCGGGTATTTTTGTATCTGCGTCTTTTGAAGACGCGGATGGCTCAGCTTATGGCCGAGCGTGAGGCTAATACAAGACCCGCAAGGGAAATACGCCCGCCGACTAGTTCCGGTTTTGAGCGCTTGGCCACCCTACTCAAAATGGGGTGAACATTCAATTTGAACTAGGAGTTTGCAATGTCTCAGATCATTGCCGCCAACGCCTTCAAAGTCGTCGAAGGTCGCCCCGTAACGTCCAGCCGAATCGTCGCAGAATACTTCGGCAAGCAACACCATCATGTAGTTCGTGACATTCGAACTCTTATCTCGCAGAAGCCTGATTTAGAACGAAACGCCAATTTTGGCGAATGCTCTGAAACGATCAATCTTGCGAATGGAGCTACCCGACAGGTCCCTTTCTTTTGGATGGATCGAAAGGGATTCTCGCTCCTTGCGATGGGCTTCACTGGCGCCAAAGCGCTCGACTTCAAGTGCGCGTTCTACGATGAGTTCGAGCGGATGGAACAGGCGCTCTCAGGTGAGAGCGGTCCAGACTACATCGACGAGGCTCAACAGCGCGAAATCCAGAAAGCCGTCGGACGCCGTGCATCCGGAGCACCGAAGAACTTCCGCGTGATCTACTCCGCCCTCAAGGACCATTTCCGCATCCCGCGGTACACCTGCCTGCAGAAGAAGGACTTCGAAGCCGCACTCGCTTTCATCCAGACAGTGCCCGTCAAAACCCGCGCTGAGTGGGTCAAACACGAACAGGAAGAAATCAAGCGCATCGAAAGCACCACATACCACGATGAGCAGATCCCGCCGAAGGTCTACACCGTGAGAGCTGACTTCATGGAGAAGCTTCTTTCTCTCGTCTATACGTGGAGATACCTGCACAGAGCAAACCTTGAACGCTACGTCGAATTCCTGCGGAGCGTTGATTCGCCCTACGCTGCATCCATGTGGGAAGCCGTTCACGACTTCAACTGGCTGAACCTTGAATCCTCTCTCGACAAGATCGGCTACAGCGTCAAGGAGCTTCCTTGCTACAAACACTGGCTGAGCCATCAGCCCGCGTAACTGACAATCATCTCTAACTACAAAGCCTCGTCGCCGAAAAGCGCCGGGGCTTTTCTTTTGCGAGAAGCGAAATGAGCTCATATCAAGTTACGGTCGATTTCCGGAAGTTCACCAGCGCCCAGATGTGGGACGCACGATACGGATTCCGGAGCGTGATCCGTGCTTTTGACTCCATGTCGGACGAGGCACTCAACACATTTATGCGCGAATACCTCCAGCAGCTCCTCGACATTGACGAGGACATTGAAGACCGCGAGGGCTTCGCTTTCGCGGCGGGTGCTGCACTTGCTCACCAGATGAGGAGCCGCAAATGACCAAGTTCACGGAATTCCTGCTCGACGCGCTGACGGGCCGCCCGGCCAAGGGCTTTACCCCGGCTGAGCTCGCCAGAGAGCATCAAGCTCAGATGATCGGCGTCATCGGCGGGGTCATCTTCTTCGCGACGATGTGCCTTGTCATCTACGGCGGCTCATACCTCCTCAAATACCTCGCTACCAACTGAGGCTTCATCATGAACGAAACCGAATTCACTCCGCGCTGCCTTTCCGGAGCGGCTGAGCTCGAGATCGACTTCTACCGCGATCTCTACGAACTTGGGGTGTGGTGGGCGCTCCTCTCCAGCTATGACCGCGAGACCCGCGCACGCCGCGTCCTCGAGCGCTCCCTGTACAACGTCGAGGGGTTCCGCGAAGCGTTCGACCGCGAGGCCGCCAAGGGCGGGGAGTTCTTCGACGTAATCGACCGCATCCTGCACAAGGCCGACCGGGCCTGCAAGGAATGGTCTCAGTACGAGTACGAGGAGAACAAGCGCGACCGTGCTGAGGACGCCGCATGATCAGGCGCACCAAAAAGGAGCTCATTCAGATCTTCAAGAAGCTCCGCGAGTCTCACGCTTGGTCTAAGGACGAGACCGGAGAGCTCTCGATCATCCGAGAGCGCTACGAGGAGGGCAAGGAAGATGAAGTTCATCGCCTGATAGGTGAACTGGACGCCAAGCTAGGCGCAAAGCGTCTCGCACTCTTCGCGCTTTGGAGTGACCTCACCCGCTCAGAGAAGGAACCGCAATGACCATCCCCCAGCACCCGCACCGCACGCATTCCTCGCAGCGCTCCCGCAAGCGCAAGCGCTACAAGCCGCGCCCCGCCGTGAGCATCCGCAAGGAGATGGAGCCCGTACCCCAGACAGCAGAAAAGCCCGTTCAAGCGGGCTTTTTCGCATGCGTCAAATTCATCCTCATGAGGTGGTTCAAATGAACACTCAAGCAACCGAGCGCTTCCTGATGAAGCGCGACTTCGCTCACGACACTTCCCCGGGCCTCAAAACCCCGTCCTACCTGCACTCCCTCGCGCCGGAGACCTTCGACCCCGACTACGAGCGCAAAGCAAAAGAGGTGTGGGAAGCCGAGCAAGCTTCAGCCCACACCCCTCTCACAGGTCAAGACGAAGACGACATCGAGCGCATGCGAAAAGAGTTCGATGAAGTCTTCGCGTTTTAACCACACGGAGAATCATACATGAGCTACGGAACGCTTGTTTTGGGCGAAAGTGGGTCAGGCAAGACTTGCTCCCTTCGCAATATCGATCCAACCAAAACGCTAATCATCCAACCGGTCAAAAAACCGCTTCCTTTCAGGTCAACTGGCTGGAAGTTTGTTCAGCTCGGAACTAAAAAAGTTGTCGAGAACAAGCGAGAGCGAGAAGAGCTCACACGCCTGAGTGGCGGCAACATCCTCTGCACGTCCAACGTCCCCTTCATCCTTCAGTCCATGAAGGAGACCTCAAAGGAGATCATCGTCATCGACGATTGGCAGTACTTCCTATCCTTCAGAATGATGGAGTTGCGGAACGTCGGCGGCTATGACAAGTGGAATCAGATCGGCGGCTGCGGGTTCGATCTCGCCAAGACCGCTTCAGAGCTCGACGATGCAAAACGCGTCTATCTCCTTGCGCACACGGTGGTCAAGGATGGCGTGACGCGCATCAAAACGATCGGGCAGATGCTGGACGAAAAGATCGTCATTGAAGGGATGTTCACAACCGTCCTTCGAACAGCGGTCGATCAGGGCAAGTACCTCTTTCGCACTCACAACTCAGGCTTCGACACCGTGAAATCTCCTCTTGGGATGTTCGAAGAAGACGAGATCGACAACGACCTTGCAGAGGTCGACAAGGCCATCTGCGAGTACTACGGAATTTCAACACCCGCCGAAGAATCGGCAAAGGAATCTAAATGATCATCGGAACTATCAAGGCCGACAAGGTATCTGCCATCAGGAGCGAAACCCCGGCCCGCATCTTTGAAACTGGGGCTTACAAAGGAAAGATCCTGCAGGCAGAGCAGTACGAAACGAAGAACGGAGCCGCGATGCTCCGGTTTTACTTCGAATCGAATGATGGAGCCACGGCGTGGCTCTCGCTTTGCATCGTCAAAAGCGACGGCGAAGAGGCTTTTGGTATGGGTATCTTCCAGTCCATGCTTTTTTGCTCCAAAACCGAGTCGGTCGAATGGGTCGAAGGCAAGGTACGCACCATGAAAGGCGAGATCGTGAAGGGCTATCGCGGAAAGGCGATCGAAGGAAAGCCCATCGGCCTCGTCCTTGAGGCAGATCCCCGCGAATACCTCTATCAAGGGGAGGTAAAGATCGCCAACGACATGACGATCCGACGCGCATTCGATCCGGCCACCGGTCGAACCGCTAAGGAGATCGATTCGGGCGCGACTGAAGCCACGGCTATTCCCGCGCTTCTTAAGAACCTGAAGGAACATCCCAAGGCGGTGCGCAAGCTTGACGGAGGAACGCAGGCACAGGCCTCCAGCGCGGCTTCTATGCCGCCTGATCCTCCCGTTGATGACGACATGCCCTTCTAATAACAAAGAGCCCCGGCCAACCACCGGGGCTTTTTCGTTTGAGGCTTATCAATGACCGAACTCATCAAGATCGAACCTGCCAACATCGGCGGTGAAACCATCCAGACCTGCAACGCGCGCGAGCTGCACGCCTCTCTTGGAGTGGGTAGGGACTTCTCAAACTGGATTAAAGGCCGCATCGAGAAATACGGTTTTACGGAGAATGTGGACTACGTGAAAATTTCCAGAGAAAACACGCTCGCCAAATTTGGCGAGCGTGATAATACTGGAAAAACTGGAGATGGCGCAATCGACTATTTCCTTTCCCTCGGAATGGCCAAAGAGCTTGCCATGGTCGAGAACAACGAGCAGGGCAGAAAGATTCGACGCTACTTCATCGACTGCGAGCGAATCGCGAAATCGAAGACCGCCGCACCAGCACTGCCCTCATATCCTGAAGCTCTCAGACAGTTGGCAGACGCCTTAGATAGAAACGGTGCACTTGAGTCTCAAAAACTCGCGCTGGAACATCAGGCCCAAGAAAACGCGCCGAAGGTTGCTTTTGCTGAAGACGTAATTGCTAGCGGCAAAGAAGTGACTATCACAGTCGCCGCGAAGATCCTCGGGATGCCTCCGCAAAAGTTTCGAGACTGGCTGCGTAAAAACGGCTTTCTGTATGCCAACGCCAACCAGGCTATGCAAATCAGCATCCGACGCGGGTTGATGGTCGTTCGTTTTGCGAGCTTTAAACACTCAGACGGGACCGCCGGCACATCTTCGACTCCGCATATCACGGGCGCTGGTCTCTTCTATTTCTATCAACGCCTCCTCGCCGAAGAACTGATTGACCGCAACCCAAACCTTGAACTTGTCGCCTAAAGCGGTCAATGTTTTTTTGGAGAATCACCATGAAAATCTACGAAATCCCGAGCACACTCCGCGACCTTCTCGACCGCCTCGATGTAGATCCTGATACCGGTGAGGTCGATGGCGACGCGCTCGTCGCCTATGCCGAATACCAGGGTCAAGCCGCCGAAAAGCTCGAAGGGACGGCCTGCTACGTGCGCGAATTGAAGGCAGAAGCCGGCGCCATCAAGGCTGAAGAAGAGCGTCTTGCAAAGCGCCGTAAGGCACTGGAGAACAAGTCCGAGCGCCTGAAGGCCTACATGATGCCCGCGCTCGAAGCTATGGGCGGAAAGGTCAAAGGCGTCATGGTGTCTCTTCGCATCGGCACGACGCAAGCCGTCAAGGTGCTCGACCTTGAGGCCCTTCCCGAAGCCTTCAGGCGCATCAAGACGACGATCGATCCGGACAAAGTAGCGCTGAAGAAGGCGCTCAAGGACGGCGAGACCATCCCCGGAGCGGCGCTCGAAGAACGCCAGTCCGTGGTGATCTCGTAAGTAAAGACAAGCTCATCACGCAAATCGTTCGATTGGCCTCTTCGAGTTGCTTAAATAGATTCGTCCATTGTCTTCAAACACATCCCCCAACAAAATGCGAAGAATCACCTCCATTTTGCGCACTTCTGTGCTCACAATGATTTTTCCATTTCTGACTGAGTTCAGGTTGAGAATTTCATCGTATTTCTGAAAAGTAGCCAGCCTTCTTTCGAGAGGGGCGTCCTGCTCTTTTAGTAGCCATACCAAGCGAGCCACCTTCATCGAATCAAGCGCTTGGACTTTGTCTGCACTATCTTGATCGAAGATTGGCTGTCGGAAGAAGGTTGTAATGGTCGTCTTGTCCGCTCCGGGCGCATACTGATCAGAAAACCCCGGAAGGACCGCGCGGATGTTCTGAACACTTTTAAAACGCAATCTTTTTGACTCGAGGTCATAGACCCCTGAAAGCGACGATGCAATAGTGAATGCGGACTCTTCGATTTTTCTGACTGAGTCGCTGCAACCGAAACCAAACCAACGATCGCGCTTAGCGAGATAAGAATTGGTGAAGCGCTGAATTAGCACCAGATTAGGTAATTGTGGCGCTCGGAACAATAGAGCACGGCATTCGCTTAAGGAATCCGTGTTTTTCAGTACATCGCTACAGTTACCATTAATGATTTCCTGAAACGACGCGAATGTTCCATCGGCATCAACATAGTCGCTGATGGAAAAGCATTCGTCTGATTCCACCTTGTAACGACCGTCGAATTCAACTTCGCTTAGCTCTGAAAACTCTTCGTATTGGCTTCTGACAACGGCGCTTATATCATTGGCCGCATCAGACATGAGTTTGAGACGCCGAACGCAGGTCGACACCCCACGAAAAGAGGCTCCAGAGACAAACAGAGATTCCGCGTTATCCATCATTTCAATCCATACAAGCAGTTATCCGAAATACTTGAAGCTTCCGTCAATCGCAACGGCCTAAGGCTGGGATTTTTGATCAACACCGTCACAGTAGTGCCGTCTGGTCGCGTGGCCTCAAAAAAGCGCATTCCACAAATTCGCAGCAATGGGGAAAAAGCAATCGTCATTGACGCCCACGAGAGGATCAACAACAAGATCCCGCCAAGCAACCACCCCGTCGGCTCTTGGCGATCTCCCTGGATCATGAACAAAGGAAGAACATATGGCAGATAGGCCAACAGGCTATCTGTGCCCAGCTCTTTGACGCTTGTTAGCTTCACGGGGAGTCGATCCAACTTCGTCGCGACCCACCCGAGGTAGATCAGGATTATTTGCCCAAGAGCATAGTTGAACACCACTGCGCACAAAACGAATACCAGCTGCGCGTTCAGGTGAGCTTCTAAGAAATGAGAGACCACATCAGGCAACAGGCTCAGCAGCCAATCCGAGTACAAATAGCTGAACGTGATGCTCAACGGGAACACGGTAGCCAACGAAATAAGAGATCGATAAAGATTATTCATGGCAAGACTCCCCTCGCGACGTTTGTCGCAAGCTCCTTTTCCATTTTGACACAGCGCCTAAGATCGGGCAGAATGTCCGCAATGCTTCCCAGTGAAGCAGGCGGGATTGGAACCCCGACTCTAAGGCGCACAATAAAGCCGCCGACCGTTGGAAGCGGCTTTTTTTATTTGATGTGCAGGATGGCGTAACCGGCAGTTACGTCATCGACAAGCCTCCTTTATGGGTGGGCTTGTAGGACCCTCTTCGAGGGGCCGTTTCCTTAGAGCGGCGTTCCAAACCTACAAGCCCGCCCGCCACGATTGGAACCGTGCGAGCGGCATACAACGCATCTAAGGAGACCTAAATGTCTGCACTCACTTTCTCTTTTGAGAATTCTTCCGTCCGCACCCTTGGCACGCCTGAAGCGCCTCTTTTTGTCGCAACCGACATCTGCAAGGCGCTCTCACACAGCAATCCGCGTAAGGCGATTGCCGATCTTGTCGACCCTGAAGACATCGTCAAGGCCGAGATCACCGACAGCATGGGCCGTACGCAAACGGTCAACTGCGTCAACGAGTCAGGTCTCTACGCTCTGATCTTCGGCTCCAAGCTCGAAAGCGCCAAGCGCTTCAAGCGTTGGGTTACGTCCGAAGTTCTTCCCGCCATTCGCAAGAACGGCCATTATGAAGTGGCCACGGCATCGAACACGCTTTCCAGTGAAGAGCAATACGAGATTCGCAAGGCTGTGAAATCCCGCGCAAAGAATAGCTCGATTCACTACCAAACGATCTACAACGCCCTATACGACTACTTCAAGATCGCGAGCTACAAAGACCTAAGACACGATCAGATGAAAGCAGCACTCGCACTCATCGAGACATGCACACTTAAGCCGCAGCTTTCGGCTCCGGCAATTCCCGAAGGGTCAATCGTGATCGACGAGGCTATGGCCGAGAAAATCGTTGTCTTTATCTATTACTGGCGATATCTCTTTCGAGACGATCTGAATCTCTTTTTAGCGCTCTTGCGCCGCGTGAAATCCCCTCTCGCAGCTCATTTTTGGGAAGCCGTTAATGATCTGGGACTTGGCTTTATGGAAGATGCTCTAGCCAAGCAGGGATACTCGGTGAAAGATCTCTCGTGCTACCAACACTGGGCTTCGCAACAGCCCAAGCGCTTAACCGCGTAATCACCTAATTTTCTTAATAGGCCTCGGCACTCCCCTGCCGGGGCCTTTCTTTTTTCCGAGAACGCCATGAATTTGAAA
>ERZ791912.937-NODE-937-length-15422-cov-123.703455_pt1 | contig 15422 bp, 12 predicted proteins | sample MGYA00510141_ERZ791912 | MGnify/ENA primary metagenome ERZ791912 (study PRJEB30046, sample SAMN00792082) | human gut metagenome | study: EMG produced TPA metagenomics assembly of the A metagenome-wide association study of gut microbiota in type 2... | reverse complement strand
TGGCAATTTCCTTGTAATCATCTCTGCCATAGTCTTTCTGTTCTTTTATTCTTTTGGCAAAGATACATTTATTTTTCCATTTGAGCAAGAATAATGAGCAATAAATGCACTAATTGGTTCTATAAAACGAAAAATGCTGCAAGAACCGAGGCTCTTACAGCTTTTCTTTTAGTACGTTTGGCATGAGCACTGTCTAACGGGGGAAAGTCCAGAGCAAGCCCTAATAGCGGGATTTGCATAGCAAAGGCAAGGGTATCCAATATCACAACAACCCTTAATCACCAACAATTCTGCCCTGAGACCGTGCAGGAAGTTCTTCCTTTTTAGGTTCACTAGAATTTGTGCATAGCCACACACTTTTGCAGGTGATCCAAATTTTTCTTCAAAAGGAGTGAGTTTCTCAGATTTTATTTGTATCTTTGCCGTGTCTATCGTTGGATTTTCTTGTTTTCTTTTTGCAACACTAAGATAAGTGAATTCTTCGACATGGCAAGACCATGGGCAACTTTTTGCTGCTCAGGTACTTAAAAAGTTTGATTTATAATAGTGTTGCGGAATTAAGGTAAAATAAAACCACTATGAAAAAAATGTTATTGATGATGCTTTTAGCAATATGTACTTTGAGCATCAGTGCGCAAAGCGCAAGCAACAAAGATGCCACGATTGTTAGCGACATCCAGTATAAGAGTAATCAAGACGCTTATGTCAATGAGCGTTCTAAACTTGACATCTATTATAGCAAAGGGCAGAAAGATTGTCCTGTGGTCGTTTGGTATCATGGTGGTGGTCTTACCAGCGGAAGTAAGCAACTGCCTTCCCAACTGATGTCCCAGGGCTATACCATTGTGGGTGTCAATTATCGCCTCCTCCCTACTGTTACCATCGACCAGTGCCTGGATGATTGTGCTGCCGCCTTGGCATGGGTATTCAAGAACATCGAGAAGTATAATGGAAGCAGCAAGAAAATCTTTGTTTCAGGCCACTCAGCCGGTGGATATATCACGGCGATGCTTGGACTAGACAAGGAATGGCTAGGCCGTTATGGTGTAGATGCCAACCAAATTGCTGGTTTGATACCTTTCAGTGGACAAATGATCAGCCACTTTGCCTATCGTAAGATGAACGGCATTGATAATCTTCAGCCAACGATAGACAAGTATGCTCCTCTTTTCCATGTCAGAAAGGATGCGGCTCCCTTGATTCTGATAACGGGTGACCGCAATATCGAACTGTTTGGAAGATATGAGGAGAATGCCTATATGTGGCGAATGATGAACCTTGTTGGCCGCCCAGATACCCAGCTCTATGAAATCGCTGGTCATGGTCATGGGCCAATGGGTAATCCTGCCTATCATATCCTCATTCAAAGCATCAATAAAATCCTGGGCAAAAAGTATGAGTTTTAGTTAGATTTCAAAAATCTCAAAACGCAGGAACTTCGCCAGTGGTATGAGTTTCATTTTCAGTGAGTTACAATTTGGCAACAGGTTGTTGCCAAATTAAGCGAAGATGATGGGCAACAACTTGTTGCCAAATAAACGAGGATGTATCCTTCTCCGTTCCGACAAATAATCAGTATTCACTGTCTTATACTTGAAAAAGTGACAACCTTTTTCATGGAAGTACAATAGTCTTAAAATTTATTATATTCTGCCGCAAAAGTACAAAAAATATAGTTTGCGGCAAAATATAATATACTATATTCTGCCGCAATTATGCTTTTTTAGCGATTTGCGGCAGAATATAACGTTCCCCTCGTTAATCCTTAGCAAGGAGACCATTTTCTATAGAAGGTTGGTAAAACTACTACAATATTATAGAAGATTTGCGTATTTTCTAAGATTTCCGCTAAAAAGATTTGCGTATTTTCTAAGATTTCCACTAAAAAGATTTGCGTATTTTCTGATATTTTTGGCAGTGCCTCAAATCTGGGTGCCAGTTGCACTTCGTCAAGAAGGATATAGTACAGGTCGTCGTCTATCATCTTGGCTTTGATGTCTGTAGAGAGTAAGTGGCTCCCTAAGTTCTGAATTTTCGATATCATCGAGTGCTATCTGGATGATATCTTACGAAGATTTTTTGGCAATATTGCCACTTTTTCTCCGTAAGCGAAAAGACAGTTCCTTTAAAAATATGCACGAACTGGGGCGGTAACTTCGTCTCGCCATGGCTTGATGTCATCTTTTAATTCAAAAGCCACAGAATAGAGTATGTTGTAATCTGTCTTAAATAGGATTTCCTCTCTTTCGTGGAATCACTACCAAGTATTGATGCGAATAGATGATTTGGCGGGTGATTTCATTTGCTTGCCAACATGCTGCTGAAAAACTTTTTCTGAAACTTTTGAAGAAATCTCTTGCTTGTTCCAAAATATTGTTGTACTTTTGAAGGATAAAATAAATAAAGTAAAACTTAGAGACAACGTAACTTTCTAAATATCAACGAATTGAACATGGAATTGATTAAGGCTATAAACAACATATCAGAACGGGTGATAGATGATTTGAAGACCAAATTATCTAAAGGATCTCGTGTGTCAATAGCTGCAGCCTCTTTTTCTGAACGCCGAGGCTCGGGCGTTGAAGAAGAAGGTTGCTGAGTGGGAAAAAGAAATGGATGTTTTAAAAAAAGGAGAATATTATGGCTGATATAAAGAATAATAGTGAAGTTCTAAACGATATTCGCAAAATAATAGAGCAGGGGAGACATCAAGCCTATACTGCTGCGGGACAAGCAGCTATAGCCACTTATTGGGGTATTGGCAGGCGAATAGTAGAAGAGGAACAGCATGGTGATGAACGTGCTAAATATGGTACACATTTGATTACAGAACTTGCAGAAAAGTTGATACCTATATTTGGAAACAACTATAGCAAACGCAACCTTCAGCATTATCGCAAATTCTACATTTTATTTCCTGATTATTCAAAAGTGTACGAGTTCGTACACAATTTGAATTGGACACATATTAGGCGACTGTTGTCTGTGGTAAATCCGGAAGCACGAATGTGGTATCTAAAAAATGCCTCTGAAGAGATGTGGAGTACTACAACTCTTGATCGTAATATTTCGTCTCAATACTTCGAGCGTCGTCTGGCTGCACAACGCGCAAATCCAGATATGAAAATGACAGAAGCTGTTGCTCCTTATAATGATAGTGATCCTTTGGAATACATAAAAAATCCAATGATTGCTGAATTTATGGGATTCAGAAAAGATACGAAGTTCGATGAATCACAGTTAGAACAGGCTTTAATAGACAACCTACAACAGTTTATTTTAGAGCTTGGAAGAGGCTTTGCTTTTGTTGACCGTCAGAAGCATATAAAGACTGAAACTGGTGACTATTATATCGACCTTGTCTTCTATAACTTCCGTATTAAGCGTTTTGTTTTGTTTGAACTCAAGACACACACGCTGACTCATCAGGATGTAGGACAATTGGATATGTATGTTCGTATGTACGATGACCTTGTTAAGGGGGAAGACGATAATCCTACAATAGGTATTTTGCTTTGTGCTGAAACTGATAAAACTATAGCAAAGTATTCTGTATTGCATGAAAGTGAGCAGCTATTTGCTGCTAAATATATGGCTTTTATGCCTACAGAAGAGGAGTTGCAATGCGAAATAGAAAAGCAAAAGCGTTTCTTTTTGTCACAACATGGAAATAATGAAGAATAATTTATAAAATATAGATAATATGGATAGACCAAATAGAATGGAATTGCAGTCGGCAGATGGAGCGCAGCTGAATCTGAATGCGCTTTATCAGATTGCGCCTTCGTGCTTTACGGAGGTAGCCGAACCTGATACGGGGGGTAAAACGTGTAGTTAATTTTGACGTACTTCGCCAGCTTCTTGGTGACAACGCAGTAGAAGATGCTCCTGAGGCATACGAGTTCAACTGGGTTGGCAAGCAGGCAGCTCGTGCCGAAGTTTTGCGCCCTACTAAGAAAACGTTGCGTCCCGTAAAGGAGGATAGTGTGAATTGGGACAACACCCAAAACCTTTATATTGAGGGTGATAACCTCGAAGTGCTTAAACTTCTCCAGAAGTCTTATCTGGGTAAGGTAAAGATGATTTATATTGATCCGCCTTACAATACGGGTAATGACTTTGTTTATCATGATGATTTTGCCATGTCTGCCGATGAGTATGCTGAGGCTTCGGGAGCAGTAGATGAATTGGGCAATAAATATATCAAGAACATGGATTCGAATGGACGTTTTCATTCGGATTGGTGCTCTATGATGTATTCGAGATTGATGGTGGCGAGATCGCTGCTGTCAGAGGATGGAGTGATTTTTATCTCAATAGGTGTTGAAGAGTTTTCTACCTTAAAGAGTATTTGTAATGAAGTATTTGGAGAAAATAATTTTGTTGAAATTTTTTCTTGGGTGAAAACTGCGACTCCACCTTCACTTGCTGTTAAATCGAGAAAAACAAATGAATATATTCTTTGTTATGAGAAAAATAAAAATGGCATTAAATATAATGGAGAACTGTTAGATGGAGGGGATCAGCCTTTATTGAATACTGGCAATGCAAGGAGTGTATTAGTATTTCCGAAAGATAAAGTTACTTTTAAAACAAAGGCTTTCCCTGATGGCATTTATGAACCTTATTGCAAGGATAGAGTAAGCTTATTGGATCGTATTGAAATCAGAGATGGTAAAGCTACGTCTGATTTTCGCCTAGAAGGTGAATTTAAGTGGACACAATCTTTCTTTGATGAAGAAGTTTTGAAAGGAACGTCTTTTATTATTAAAACCGATAACCTTTCTGTTCGTTTTATACGAGAGGGTGAAGGGTATAAGCGTCCTACAAATTTTATAAAGGAAAAAATAATATCTCCATTAATTGATAAGCCAAGTGTTGGTGTTGGTACAAATGAAACTGCTTCATCTTATCTTACGTCTTTAATGGATGGTAAAAATGTATTTTCTTATCCGAAGCCTGTATCATTGATTAAGTATTTGACTAATTTTGTTTGTAAAAATGACGATATTGTAATGGACTTTTTCTCGGGTTCAGGTACTACAGCAGATGCTGTATGGAGATATAATTCGGAAAAAAATACGGATTTAAGATATATCTTGGTTCAATTGCCTGAAGATCTTGATGAAATGCTTAAGAGTGCAGATTCTGTTACTAAGGAGATTATTCTAAATGGCATTTCATTGTTGGATAGTATTGGTAAACCTCATAAATTAACAGAGTTGGCTAAGTATCGTTTATTAAAGACTATTGATAGAATAAATAAAGAAACACCTGAATTTAAAAAAGATTTGGGCTTCCGTGTTTTCCGTCTCGACGAAGGCAATTACGAGGACGTAAAGCGTTCTCCAAAGGAATTCAAGCAAGACCAGCTCGATCTGTTTCAGAACAATATCAAGTCCGACCGAAACGACCTTGACCTGCTCTTTGGATGTATGCTCGACTGGGGCGTTCAGCTCTCTCTGCCTATGACCAAAGAGGTGGTGGATGGCAAGACCATCTATACCGTGAACGACGGCGACCTGGTGGCCTGCTTCGCCGAGAACGTATCAGAAGACGTAGTAAAAGCCATGGCAGAAAAGATGCCTTTGCGTGTCATTTTCCGTGACAGTTGCTTTGCTCAGGATGCCGACAAGATTAATATCTACGAGACCTTCAAGCAGAAGCTGGATTGGAGCGACCAGGAAGTAGTGAAGAATATTAGAGTGATTTAAGCCTATGAAACTCAGATATAAACATCAACGCTTCCAAACCGAAGCGGCGCTGGCTGTGGCTAATGCCTTTACAGGTCAGCCCAAAAGCGACGGACAGAGCGACCATATCGTGGACCAGGGAGTTCATCAAGACCTCTTTGTAGTAAAAGGCTTTGGCAACAAGAACGTTATCCTCGCTCCGGAAGCCGTCTGCGAGAATGTAAGAGCCATACAGACAGAGCAAGGTCTGAAACCTGTAGAACAGCTGCAGCAGCTGCAAGGCGTAGGTACCGCCCTCACCATCGAAATGGAGACGGGTACGGGTAAAACCTATACCTACATTAAGACCATGTATGAACTGAATGCCTGCTATGGCTGGACCAAGTTTGTGGTGGTGGTGCCAAGCATCGCCATCCGAGAAGGCGTATTGAAGAGCTTTGAGAGCATGCAGGAGCATTTTGCCCAGGAATACGGAAAGCGCATGCAATACTTTATGTATAACTCCAAGCAGCTCAGTAAGATAGATGCCTTTGCCAGCGATGCAGGCATGCACGTGATGATTATCAATACCCAGGCATTCAACGCATCTATGGATGAAGAGAAGTCAACCGATAAGATGGAGAAAGGCAAGTTGAAGAAAGCTGATAAGGCAGCCCGCATCATCTTCGAACGACGTGATGAGTTCGGTTCCCGCCGTCCTATCGACGTGCTTGCACAGACCCATCCTATCATGATTATCGATGAACCTCAGTCGGTATTGGGTGTGGACAAGAAGAACAAGACCCGTAAGGGTATTGCCATGTTCAAGCCGCTCTTTACCCTTCTGTATAGTGCCACCCACCGCAAGGGTGATATATATAATATGGTGTATAAGCTGGATGCCATCGATGCCTACAACCAGAAACTGGTGAAGAAGATTGAGGTGAAGGGTATCAGACAGATAGGCAGTACCGCCACCAACGGCTACGTCTATCTGGAGGAAATCGTCATCGGCAAGGGCAATCCGCAGGCTCGCATCAGCTTTGATATCAAGACGCAGACCGGTACGAAGCAGGTAAGCAAACTCGTGGATGAGCGCTTCAACCTGAAGGAGCAGAGTGGCGGACTTGCCGAGTATGACAACAACTTCATCGTAGAACGCATAGACGGCAGGCAGGGCTTCGTCCGCTTCCTCAACGGTCTGACTCTGCATGAAGGCGATGCCGTGGGCAGTGTGAACGAAGACTATATCCGTCGTATTCAGATTCGTGAAACCATCCGCACCCATCTGGAGCGTGAGCGCCAGCTGTATGGTCAGCATATCAAGGTGCTCAGTCTGTTCTTCATCGACCATGTGGATAGCTACAAAGTCTATGATAGTGAGGACAGCAAGGGTAAGTTTGCCAAGATGTTTGAGGAAGAATATAACCGAGTGCTTTCAGAAATGCTGCCATCGTTTACGGATGAAGCCTATCTGCGCTATCTTTCTGACCCTCGCAATGCGGCATCCAAGGTACATCGGGGATACTTCTCTAGGGATAATAAGGGCAAGATGGTGGAATCGAAGGAAAAAAAGCAGGGCGAGAACGAAGAGCGTGCCTTCGACCTGATTATGAAGGAAAAGGAACGCCTGCTTTCGCTGAACGAGCCTGTACGCTTCATCTTCTCGCACTCCGCCTTGAAGGAAGGTTGGGACAACCCTAACGTGTTCCAGATCTGCACCTTGAAGAACTCGGATAATGAGACCAAGAAGCGCCAGGAAGTGGGTCGAGGTATGCGCCTTTGCGTGAATCAGAAGGGTGAACGCCAGGATGCGGATGTATTGGGCGACCATGTGTTTGATACCAATATCCTCACCGTGATAGCCAGCGAGAGCTATGATGATTTCGCCAAGAAACTGCAGACGGAAATGGCAGAAGACTGTGCCGACCGACCAATCATCATCACAGCCAACCTTTTCGAGGGCAGGTCTTATACAATGGCAGATGGAACCAATGGCAAGTTTGACGTCAATCAGGCAAGAGCTATCTATAATGCCCTCATCCGTAAAGATTATGTGGATGATAACGGTGCTTTGACTGCTCAGTATTTTGAGGATAAGCGCAATGACAGGCTCGACTTCGGTAAGGCTAATGATTGGAGGGAGGGCATTATTGCAGCCCTTGATACCGTCTTTGATCCTGCGGCTGTAACACCGGAGAATGGTAGAAAGCCTAAGCTTGCCAAGTTGCAGAAGGACAATTTTGCCAAGAAGGAGTTCCAGAATCTCTGGAAGCGCATCAACCGCCGCACCTACTATCAGGTAAGCTTTGAAACTTCTGGTCTTGTGAAGAAAGCCATCGAGGAACTTGATGAAAAGTTGAGGGTTACGGAAATCCGCATCGTGGTAGAAGGCGGTTCGATGGATGAAATCAGAGACAAGGAGTCGCTTGAAGCGGGCGTGGCTATGACTCAGGGCGATGTGCGGACCATCCATGTAACGGAAGCTGTGGGCAAGGAAGTGACATACGACCTGATAGGACAGCTGGTAACTGCTACGGGGTTGACGCGAAAAACCATCGTGGAAATCCTGAAGGGTATCAAGCCGGAAACATTCAGCATGTTCAAGATGAATCCGGAGGAATTCATCATCAAGGCTGGACTGATCATCAACGACTGCAAGGCTCTTGCCGTTATCCAGTGTATTGCATACGAGAAACTGAATGATGAGTTCTCTACCGACATCTTTACTGCGGATGCGCTGCGAGGCAAGTTGGGCATCAATGCCATTGAATCGAAGAAGTCGCTCTACGACCTCGTAGTGCTCGACAGTATGGGTGTAGAAAGGAACTTTGCCGAGTCTCTGGAGCGTCAGGATGACGTGGTGGTTTATACCAAACTGCCTCGTGGTTTCTACATCAATACGCCTATGGGCAAATACAATCCCGACTGGGCTGTGGCATTCCGTGAAGGCAGCGTGAAGCATGTTTATTTTGTGGCAGAAACCAAGGGTAATGATATCCAGGGTTCACATCTGCGAGGCATCGAGGGAAGCAAGATAGCGTGTGCCCGCAAGCATTTTGCAGCCATCAGCGAGAATGGTTACATTTACGATGTTGTCAAGGATTATCAGGAATTGTATAATGCAGTGACGAAATAGCCGTGGAAATGGTAATAGAATTACCTACCCATCCATAAAAGTCGAGGAGAGGAAGTGTAGTGCTAAAAATGCGCACTTTCTCTCTTTTTTTTGTTATTCTGTAGTTAATTTTTGTTCAAGTATTAACGTTTCTGAAAAATATACCCTCCTATTTTTGCTATGTGGGTAATGCATTTGGCTGTTCCAACTATTAGTAGTAAATTCGCATAAATTTACAATTAATATGCTGGATATAGCAGAACATAGAAGGGTGTTGATTCTGGAGAATTTAGCTCAGCTAGACAAAAGAATTGATAAGATACAGGAAGAATGCATCATCTTGTATCTCAATTCATTTATTGGTGGCAAAGCTGAACAGATATCTGCATATCAGTTTTCTAATATCACGCATATAAAGTGTGATACAGTGCTCAGAGTGCTGAAGAGAAGTGTAAGTCTTCAGCCTTTGCAGCAGAGAAGATGGTGCTGCTGTATCCTATATAATTGGGATAGAATCGTTGATGAACTGATCAAACGACATACGGCGGAAGGTAAGAAGTTTGACAAGAGTCTGTTTGAGAAGAATTTCAATGAAGCCTTTTCGCAGTGGATTACTTTTGCGAAAGACTTGAAGCAACTTAACAAATTGGAAGCACATATAGCAAAATACCAAAAGCTTTTTGTGCCTAAAAATAAATAATGAATAACAATAACATTTATCTAAAAAAATCAACATGAAACGAACTAATACACTTACCTAGGGAAGACTTGTCTACCGGCATCGAGGATGCCACCCTAAGAAGCTCTCCTTGGCTATTCTAGTCTAGCCCTCCGCGTACCAATTAGAGGACCATATCAATTTTTAGTAAATGAATAAAACTACTTAAGATATGGATAGAATATCATTTTTTAGAATTATCCGTTTTTTGTGTAAAAACGGTGGTGTTTGCTTGTACAAGAATGTTGTGTATGTACAGTCTAATAGCAAATATATAGAGAATAATTACGAGAATTCTGATGAAGACATAAAACCACATACTGATGAGTAGAAATTTCCATTTTGCAGGTTCCGTAACCTATATAGAGAACTATTATGAGAGTCATGAACATCAACATAAGGATTCCGATGATTCTTCTGAAATGAAGAATGATACCGATGAAGTTGTTTTTGAACAGAGTGTTAAGGTGAAGTGTGCTTCATCTTCTGCGGGAAGAAGTGCCGAGAATCTCTTTTCTACTCCTGAGGGTGGAAAAGATGTGGGGCTTACCGGGAAGATGGCGGATGCTTTTGTGAAATATCTCAAGCTGCATCATATTTCGGACAGTCAGCTTTCCACTTCCGATGGTTTGTTGAACAAGAGTGTGGTGGCGTTTTTCCTGCGTTGGTCTAATCAGGGCTATGTGAGTGCTGGTGTTCCTAATGGCTCATCCATCACTCGTTTTCTGCACGATGATTGTCATCTGGAACTGGGGGTTACCCAAAAGTCGTATGGCAATTATATCAGAAAGAAGATCAATGACGGGAATATAGATTATGAGGTAGAGGGTTTTGTGGAGGATTTCGCAAAGTCTCACAATATATAGAATCTTGCGCCGAATGATAGACTTCATTTGACGTAAGGAAAATAATTATATCTCTGTAAGATATTGATATAGAGTGGCAAGACGATGGTTTTGCCCCTTTCTTGTTTCCGCCGAATTCAATTTGGCGCATTCGGCGGAAAAGGCGTAACGGAGCATTCTTTCTACTTTTGCCCCAGATTTCAGAACGATACCGGTTCTGAGGTCTGGGGCTTTTGCGTTTTCTATCGCCAGGTTGCTGGGATAGGTTTCCTGCCATGTTGTAAGTGGCGCAGCGTATCAGCCCATCGGTCTTTGACAAGGTTGATACATTTTTTTAATATGTGCGGAAACTTTAGCGTGTATTTTTTTACGGAGGTATCCGTCGGGTACCTTTTATATAATTACTTAAATTTTTTTGCTTATGATGAATTCAAAGATTCAAAAGGCAGAGGATGGCAAGAATGCCGGCTCTGCCAAGAAGTGTGTGCAGACTGGTAAGAAGGTGGCTGACAAGAAGGAAGCCAACAAGAAGCAGGCTGCACAGGTGGCTGTGTTTGAGAATCCGGAGTTCGGAACGGTAAGAACCGCTACTGATGAGAAGGACGAACCTTGGTTCTGCGCGAAGGATTTGTGTGATGCGCTGGGATATAAGAAATCGTCAGACTCTGTAAAACAGCATGTTAGGTATGATGACACCATGAAACGTGGTGTATGGGTAGAGGTGGGCATGAAGAAGGATGGAACTCCTGCCAAACGTTTAACGCAGATGATCTTCGTTAACGAGAGTGGCTTCTATGCCCTGGTGCTCGGTTCGAAACTGGCTACGGCGGTGAAGTTCAAGGATTGGGTTACCTCGGTGGTGCTGCCGCAGATTCGCAAGACGGGCGGTTATATCCCGATGAAGGAGGGGGAGAGCGAGGAGGAGACGATTCGCAATGCCGAGGAGATTCTCCGGGCTACCCTGAAGAAGAAGGAGGAACTGCTGAAGCAGCAGAAGAAGCTGCTGCATCAGCAGGAGGTACAGTTGGGGCTTGACAAGAAGCTCATCGGCGAGCAGGATGTGGAAATCAGACGTCTCAACGGCGTGCTGGATGAGCAGACGAGATGGGCTTCCATCCAGGGCGAGAACGTCATCAACCTGGAGAAGCAGGTGGATGGGCTTCTGCCTAAAGCGATCTACTCGGATAATGTCTTGGATTCCGTTTCCTGCTTCACTACGACTCAGGTGGCGAAGGAGCTGGGGATTACGGCGCAGGAGCTGAACCGCTCGCTCTGCGCCCTACATATCCAGTACTACCAGAGCGGGCAGTATATGCTCTATGCGGAGTATGCGCACATGGGACTGGCGAAGAGCCGCACCCGATGCAATGCCTTCCTGGATCCGAAATGCGATGGCAGAAAGGAAAAGATGGGCAAGGCGGTTACGCATACCTATCTGGTATGGACCGAGAAGGGCAGGAAGTTTATCCATGATCTGGCCCACAGATTCTGGGAGCTTGCTGAACTGTATGAGGTGAAGAATTTGGGATAATCATTAAAAATGGAAATATGGCGATAAAGCAACAGGTAATGGCTTTAAATCCGGCACGCAAGGGCAATATGGGAAGATTGAATTCTTCCCAGCCCCTGTATGTCTATGACACCCTGATAGCACAGCCGTGGCTGAAGGGTGTGATTGCGCAGATACGTGGGGAGAAGGCTATCCCCGGCGTAGATGCTGGTGATGAAAAGGCGGTGAAGAAGGCACGCGAGGGGCTGAAAAGACAGCTGCCTATCCGTGCGATTCATTATTACAGATTCAGGAATAATCACCGCTCTAGTGAGGATGCGGTTCCTGAAAGTTTCCTCTTTCAGACTACCATCGCTGTGGATGATGTGGAGTATGTGGATGCTGCCCTGGAGAAGGCTCGTGAGCTGAACTGCAGCAACACGATATGGAAGGGGAAGCTGCTGCATCTGGAGTATTCGGCTAGAAAGAAGCTGCATATCGATATCCGCATGCCGATGGGTATGACGATAGAGGAGACGCAGAAGGCGTATTGCGAGGCGGCTGGGATTCCCTACGACAAGAGCTGCATCACGCCGGAGCGAATCATCTTTATCACGGATAAGGACTCGGAGATTTACCGCTCCAAGGAGTGGTATGGGGTGCTGCCGGATGAGGAGATTAAGGCCCGCAGAGAGGCTTTCTTGAAGCGTGGGCTTACGATTGACGGTAAAGGGACGCCATCTTTTTCTTCATCGGAATTACGCGGAAAAAACGGAAACATCCCTGCTTCTGACTCTTCCTCGGATTACGCACGGAATTTAAACGGAACATCGACACAAGGTCGATATGGACAGGGGGATGAGTCTGCTTATCTGCAGGATAGTTATCATAAAGTTCAAAGTTCAAATCTTAAAGTTCAAAGTAATGACGATATTCAAGACAATCGATTTCAGGGCACTGACAGCCATTCTGCTGTTTCTTCTGGCGCTGCTATTCAGCCTGCCCAACCTGGTAATAGCCATCGTGCTGATGATGCTAATATCAGCTATACTGGAAATGCTCAGAAAGCTGGCGGACTGGCAGCCCAAGAAGCAGAAAGTGCCAGTGAGAAGAATCTCATAGCCTTCGACCTCTTCCAGGAATCTGCGGGACTGAAGGGGATGAATATTGATACCATCGGGTCAAGACACTCCTCCCTGCTCGCTATTATGAGTGCCGGCGCTTCTCGTGTGATGAGTGAGGAGGAACTGATGAAGGTGGTGGCAGAGAAGATGCCGAGCTACTATCAGGAGAATGACTGCCATCAGCTGATTCACGATTTCTATGCGAAATATGGTGATAGCTCCAAGCCGTTTTCAAGAGACGTGATCCGTATCAATGCTACGGCTGAGAAACAGGCTAGCGGAGCTAATCATACAGTTCAAAGTTCAAATCTCAAAGTTCAAAGTAGTAGTGCTGCCTCTTATCCGCCTCCACCTCCTATGCCGGGGAAGCTGCCGAAGCTGGTGGAACTGCTGATCTCGAAGACTCCGGAGATCTATCAGCCGGCTGTGGCACATGCCATTTTCCCACCGCTGGCTACCCATCTCTGGAATACGAGATTCAGATATATCGATAATGTGGAGCACGAAGCCACCCTGATGACCTGCCTCCTTGCAGGTACAGGTGCAGGTAATAGTTGCGTACAGATGCCGATTTCGATGATCATGGAGGATATCCGTAAGCGTGACCAGGAAAACCTGAAGCGTGAGAAGGAATGGAAAGAGGAGATGATGCGTAAGGGTGCCAACAAGGATAAGCGCAAAAGACCCGATAATCTCATTATACAAGAGATAGATGCGGATATGACCAACCCTGCCTTCGTGATGCGTACCGCAGAAGCCAAAGGCCACTTCCTCTATACTTCGCTCAACGAGATTGACCAGTTTGATGCCCTGAAAGGTATCGGCAACCAGCATTTCCGTATCATGTGCCTCGCCTTTGACCCGGGTAATCAATATGGACAAACACGAGTGGGAACCCAAAGCGTCACCGAGCGAGTAACCGTCCGTTTCAACTGGAATGCCTCTACCACCATCCAGAAGGGACAGCGTTATTTCTCCAAGGTGCTGACCGACGGTCCGCTGAGCCGAATCAACTTCTGCACCATTCCCCAAAGAGAAATCGGCGATAAGATTCCGGTGTATGGCACCTACGATGATCAGTTCCGCAAGGAGCTGAAGCCCTATATCGAGAATCTCTGTATGGCTACCGGCTTGATAGATTGCCCCGAGGCTTACCACTTGGCTGAGATTCTGAGTGAGGAGAATGCGGATTTTTCGCAGGTTACCCAGAACAGAATCTACGAGAACTTCACGTTTCGTGCCAACGTGATAGCCTATCTGAAGGCGTGCGTGCTCTATGTTGCCAACGGCTGCAGATGGGAGCCGGAAATAGAGGATTTCATCCGCTGGAGTGAGCGCTACGACCTGTGGTGCAAGATGCGTTTCTTCGAGGAGGACATCCAGAAGGCGAACAATGTGGGCGAGCATTCCAACAAGCGTGGTCCTTCCAATCTTCTCCAGTCGTTGCCGGATACGTTTACCGAGCAGCAGGTGGCGGAGGCTCGTGCAGCCCTGGGACTCTCGGAAGAGGGTACGGCGCATCTGCTTTCTACCTGGGTCTATAGAAAATACGTGAAACGAGGCAGCGAGAACTATCACAGTAACAGTTATCACAGTTTTACGAAGCTGAAATACAGATGTGATGGGCAGGAATTATCTTAATTTCTAAACTTTAATTTTTTGATTTACTTATGGAAATAGTTTTAGAGCGTATAGCTAAGAAGAATACTTATACCATCGGCCGACTTTATCTGTTGGCTGATGGTGATGTAAAGCGCAAGGTTCTTTCCGGCAAGACTGCCGGTGACAAGCGCAGTTTCGAGCATAGTTTTGATTTGAAGAAGTTGTCTAAGGCCAGCTACTTCTGTGATACCCTGGAGCCAACCTGGCGCAACTTGAAGGGGATAGAGCTGAAGCCGGAGGAGGAGAATGCCCGTTTCAGCCGAGAGAGCGGCAAGGTGGCGAGAAAGATTCCGGGCCATACCGCCATTCCCGAGGGTTCGTATCGTGTGCTCATCACCAAGTCGCCGCGATTCAAGAAATGGCTTCCGTATGTGCAGGGTGTTCCCGGTTTCGAGGGCATCCGCATCCATGCCGGCAACTATCCCGACGATACCCAGGGCTGCATTCTGGTGGGCGAGAACCGGGTAAAGGGTATGGTGGTGAACTCCCGTATCTGGCTCCATCGTCTGATGAATCGCATCCAGGCAGCGGAGAATCAGGGGGAAGGTATCTGGATTACCGTCATCTAATGAGAGGATAGTTTCATTGATATTCCTGGGAATAGTTTCATTGGTAGCCGGGGATAGTTTCATTCCTATCCCCGAAATAGTTTCATTGGTATGGTAGTAATCGTATATTTAAGTTCTTTTTCTTTAGATTTTGACCTTGAAAAAAGATGAGTTAGGTGGTAAAAATCGTTTAGGGGGAGGCCGTCCGAAAACTTAATTAGGGAAGCAAACAACTGAATTGGGCAT
>ERZ791912.914-NODE-914-length-15663-cov-4.756407_pt1 | contig 15663 bp, 10 predicted proteins | sample MGYA00510141_ERZ791912 | MGnify/ENA primary metagenome ERZ791912 (study PRJEB30046, sample SAMN00792082) | human gut metagenome | study: EMG produced TPA metagenomics assembly of the A metagenome-wide association study of gut microbiota in type 2... | reverse complement strand
TCTTGCAGGCTGTTAAAATAAACTAAATATATATATCATGGGAAAAAGGGATGTAGTGGTGTACAGTGAGGACTATAAGAAACTTGTTGATGCAGCCGCACTTAAAGACAAATATTACGAGATTGACGAACGTGTCGAGGAAATTTGCAAAGAGGCATTCAAAGGTTGCGACAAGTTGGAAGAGATTGTCATGCCAAAGAAATTAAAAAAAATTGATAGCGAGGCTTTTCAGGGTTGCAGCAGCTTGACCAAACTTACATTGCCTGACAGCGTGGCGAGAATCGATGGTCTTGCTTTCTGTGGTTGCAGCGGTTTGACCGAACTGACATTGCCCAACAGCGTGAAGAGCATTGGGGATGGTGCTTTCGCAGATTGTAGCGGTTTGGAAAAGATTACAGTAGAGAGCGGAAACAGTTGCTATGACTCCCGTGATAATTGCAATTCAATAATTGATAAGAAAACCAACACATTGATTGCAGGATGCAAAAACAGTGTCATACCGAACAGCGTGGCGAGAATCGATGGTCTTGCTTTCTGTGGTTGCAGCGGTTTGACCGAACTGACATTGCCCAACAGCGTGAAGAGCATTGGGGATGGTGCTTTCGCAGATTGTAGCGGTTTGGAAAAGATTACAGTAGAGAGCGGAAACAGTTGCTATGACTCCCGTGATAATTGCAATTCAATAATTGAGACGGAGACCAACACCTTGATTGCTGGATGCAAAAACAGTGTCATACCAAACAGCGTGACGAGCATTGGGAATTCTGCTTTCTGCGGTTGCTCTGGCTTGACCGAACTGACATTGCCTGACAATATTCATTTCATAGAGGGTGAAGCTTTCATGGGTTGCAGCGGCTTGACTGAACTGACATTGCCCAACAGCGTGAAGAGCATTGGGGATGGTGCTTTCGCATATTGCAGTGGCTTGACCAAGCTAACATTGCCAAACATATTGATTAACATCTGGGAATCTGCATTCGAGGGTTGCAGCGGTTTGACCGAACTGACATTGCCCAACAGCGTGAAGAGCATCGGAAGGTATGCTTTCCAAGGTTGCACAGGCTTGACTGAACTGACATTGCCCAATTGTGTGAGGGTTGTCGAGGCTTGTGCTTTCGCATATTGCAGCGGTTTGACCGAACTGACATTGCCTGACAATATTCATTTCATAGAGGGTGAAGCTTTCATGGGTTGCAGCGGCTTGACTGAACTGACATTGCCCAACAGCGTGAAGAGCATTGGGGATGGTGCTTTCGCATATTGCAGTGGCTTGACCAAGCTAACATTGCCAAACATATTGATTAACATCTGGGAATCTGCATTCGAGGGTTGCAGCGGTTTGACCGAACTGACATTGCCCAACAGCGTGAAGAGCATCGGAAGGTATGCTTTCCAAGGTTGCACAGGCTTGACTGAACTGACATTGCCCAACAGCGTGAAGAGCATTGGGGATGGTGCTTTCGCATATTGCAGCGGCTTGACCGAGCTAACATTGCCCAACAGCGTGACGAGTATCGGGAATTGTGCTTTCGGGGGTTGCAGCGGCTTGACTGAACTGACATTGCCCAACAGCGTGACGAGTATCGGGAATTGTGCTTTCGGGGGTTGCAGCGGCTTGACTGAACTGACATTGCCCAACAGCGTGAAGAGCATTGGGGATGGTGCTTTCGCATATTGCAGCGGCTTGACCGAGCTAACATTGCCCAACAGCGTGACGAGTATCGGGAATTGTGCTTTCGGGGGTTGCAGCGGCTTGACCGAATTGACATTGCCTAACAGCATTACGAGCATCGGGGATTATGCTTTCGCATATTGCAGCGACTTGTCGAAGATAACATCGTTGGCTGAAATTCCGCCAATGTGTGGCTTCAAAGTGTTTAACGGAGTCAATAAAACTAACTGCGAATTGATTGTTCCGGAAGGATCTGTTGCCGCCTATACGCGGGCGGAAGACTGGAATAAATTCAGCAACATAAGGGGCTTTTCGAAGTAGAGGTCACCTTGGCTGACAAGACACGGAAGATTGTGGTGGAATAGCCGCATCGCGCGTTGACATTGTTTCGTGGCGCAGAGCTCACGTATTCCGTCTTTTTTACGTTGAGCATATATAGACAAAAAGGACTGGCACGGGGTGTCAGTCCTTTTGGTTATAAAAGTATTGCCGCAGGGCAATAGTCAGAATTATTTCTTGCGTTTCTGCTGTTCGCGGAGCATCGCCTCCTGTCGTTTCTGGGCAGCCTCGAGGCGAGCCATGAATCCGCTTTTCTTGCGCGGTTTCTTGGCGTTTTCAGCCATCTTGGCGCGCACCTTGTCTTCCTTGATGATGAATCGGAAGGCGTATGTCTGAGCGATTGTTATGAGCAGAGAGATGAAGTAGTAGTAGCTCAAACCGGCTCCATAGTCGTTGAAGAACACGAGGAACATTACCGGCATCAGGTACATCATCCACTTCATTCCCGGCATCTGGTTGTTGCTCGGGTTTGCCTGCATGTTGAGGTAGGTGTAGATGATGTTCACACCCGTCATCAGCAAGCAGAAGAGACTCAGATGGTGTCCGAAAATCCAGTTGATGACAGGGATGTTTGCATCCCATTCGAGAATCATGTCGGGCGCCGACAAGTCGGGAGCCCAAAGGAACGACTCTCCGCGCAGCTCGATGCATGAAGGCAGGAATGAGAACATAGCCACGTAGACTGGCAATTGCAGAATCATCGGCAGACATCCGCTCATCGGGTTGGCACCCGCGCGGTTGTAAAGCTCCATCATCTTCTGCTGGCGCTTCATCGCGTTTTCGTTGCCAGGGTATTTATCGTTGATTTCCTTGATGTCGGGAGCGAGCACGCGCATCTTCGCCTGAGAAGAGAAGCTCTTATAGGTGAGCGGGAAGAGCACGAGTTTGATGAAGATTGTGAGCAGCAGGATGATGATTCCGTAGTTCAAGTTCATCGTTCCCAAGAAGTTGAAGATAGGGATGATGATGCAAGTGTTTATCCAGCGGAACATTGACCATCCAAGCGGAATCAGGCGAGTGAGTTCCAAATCCTCATCGGGCGAGATCTTGTCGTCAAACGACGAGAGCAGTTTGTACTCGTTCGGGCCGAGGAAGAAGTTGAACGCCGCCGGTTTCGGATTGTTCACGTTGTATTCAAGAGAGCTGTTGAACGACACGTCTTTGAGGAAATCATTGTGCTCCTCGCTGTTCTTGTCGATAACCGCGCTTTTCATAGGAGCGGCTCCGATGAAATGCTGGTCTGCGATAAGCACACAAGAGAAGAACTGGTATTTGAACGCCACCCATTTCAGGTGATTGTTGGTCTTTTCCTCGTCGTTGCTTGTCTCGCTGAGGTTCTCCACGTTGTCGCCCGAAAATTTGTAGAACACACCACTGTTGCGCTCCTCGAAAGTCTGACCTTTCTCGTGGCGCATCATCTTCTGGTTCCATTCAAAGTCCATAGTCGACACGTTGGAAGAGATAACGGCAGCCATGTTCTGCTGCACCACTTCCATACGCACGAGATAGCTGTTTTTAGGAAGCGTATATCGGATGCCGAAGTAAACGCCTTTTCCGAAGTCGAGTTTCATCAGCACCGTAGAGTCGTTTTCCTGCACCGGAGTGAAGTTGAACTCCTTGGTGTCGAAACGGTGGGTGTCGGTGTTGATGGCGAATCCGTAAGAGTTGTGCTTGTTGTCGAAAAGCACGCAGTTGCCATCTTTTCCATGTTGGAAAGCGTTGTATTTCTTCAGCGTAGCCTTCGCTATTTGACCGCCTTTCGAAGAGAGGTCGAGCGTCAGCAGCTCGTTCTCAAGTTTTACGGTCTTGTTTCCACCGCCAACAAACTGCACGAAGTCGGAGTATTTAGCCACATTTTCGGCGGCATCGCGCACCTTCTTCATCGCCGCGTTGTAGAGCAGGCGGTTGTCGGCCGACGGAGCGTGCTGCAAATCAGAGAGAGCCACGGTCATATTGCCGTCCATCATAACCGAGCCGGTAAGGCTGTCGGAAGCGATGGTGAAACTCACATTGTCGTTTGTCAGCACCATCTTGTCGCCGTCCTGCTTGCCGTATTGGCGCACGATGGTCTTGATGCGGGCAAGCTCGTTGGCGTTGAGGCTGTCGGCAATGTCGGTTGTGGCCTGTTTTGCGTCAGCCTTTTCAGTCTTTTCGGTTGTCGGCTGGTTGCTTTGGTCGTCGCCCGAGTTGAGCATTGAGAATCCGAAGATTACCACACCCATCAGCAACAAGCCGAGAATCGTGTTTTTGTCCATTATTTTCTTCTGTTATTTATTTTATTTCTTTTGATTGTCGATGGCGGCTTTCACGAAGCTGAGGAACAGCGGGTTTGGAGAAAGCACCGTGCTGCTGTACTCAGGGTGATACTGTGTGCCGATATACCATTTCTTTTCTGGAATCTCAACGACTTCAACCAAGTGTGTGTCAGGGTTTTCGCCAACACATTTCATACCGGCGTCCTCAAATTGCTTGCGGAATTCCTCGTTGAATTCAAAGCGGTGGCGATGACGCTCGCTGATGTGTGTTGAGCCGTAAGCCTCAGCCGCTTTCGAACCGGCTTTGAGCACGCAGTCGTATGCGCCCAGACGCATAGTGCCGCCCATGTTGGATATGCTCTTCTGTTCCTCCATAAGGTCGATGACGTTGTAAGGAGTCTGCGGGTTCATCTCGGTGCTGTTTGCATCCTTCAGTCCGAGCACGTTGCGAGCGTACTCAATCACCATGCACTGCATGCCCAGGCAGATGCCGAATGTAGGCTTGTCGTGTTCGCGGCACCATTTAAGCGCAGAGAACTTGCCTTCGATGCCACGTTGACCGAATCCCGGAGCCACAATCACGCCGTCCATGTCCTTGAGCAGTGACTCCACGTTGTCGTCGTTCACCTTCTCGGAGTGGATGCTCACGAGCTTGAGACGGCGGTTGTTGTAGGTGGCTGCTTGGAACAAAGCCTCGTTGATTGACTTGTATGCGTCCTGAAGCTCGACATATTTGCCCACAAGACCGATTGTGACAGTCTCTGTGGCATTGTTCATCTTGTCGAGGAAGTTTTTCCACTGACTCATGTCGGGCTCGCCCTCGTATGGAGTGTTGGTTTTTTTCAGGATAATCTCGTCGAGATGCTGGGCGTGCATGCCCATCGGCACCTCGTAGATGCTAGGCATGTCGATGGATTGGATGACAGCGTCGGGCGACACGTTGCAGAACAACGCCACCTTGCGGCGCATTGCTGTCGGGATTTCCTTTTCTGTGCGCAGGATAAGCACGTCGGGCTGGATGCCCACCTCCTGCAGTTGCTTTACAGAGTGTTGCGTAGGCTTCGTCTTCAACTCCTTTGCGGCGTTGAGAAACGGCACATATGTCAAGTGGATGCAGATGCAGTTAGAGCCAAGCTCCCATTTCAGCTGACGCATGCTCTCGAGGAACGGCAGCGACTCGATGTCGCCCACGGTGCCGCCGATTTCCGTGATTACGAAATCGTATTTGCCGGTGTTTCCGAGCAATTTCACGTTGCGTTTGATTTCATCGGTGATGTGAGGGATAATCTGCACCGTCTTGCCGAGATAGTCTCCGCGGCGCTCCTTGTCGATGACGCTTTGGTAGATACGTCCGGTGGTGATGTTGTTCGCGCGAGTAGTGTGGACGTTGGTGAAACGCTCATAGTGACCGAGGTCGAGGTCGGCCTCGTGGCCGTCGACAGTCACATAGCATTCGCCATGCTCGTAGGGGTTCAATGTGCCCGGATCGATGTTGATATACGGGTCAAACTTTTGGATAGTCACTCTAAAACCGCGCGAAAGCAGCAATCGCGCCAATGAGGAAGAAATGATTCCTTTTCCAAGCGAAGAAACCACGCCTCCCGTTACGAAGATATATTTCGTTTCCACTCTGATTATTAATTTTTTTGCAAAGATAGTGCAAGGCGAGAGAAAAACAAAATCAAGCTTGCTTGAAATTTTGATTTTCCGAGCCGCAGCCTGTCTTATGGAAAGATAGTGCAAGGCGAGAGAAAAACAAAATCAAGCTTGCTTGAAATTTTGTTTTTCCGGCTTATGCCTTGTCCAAATCATCGTCAGCCACACGGATGCGGTTGTCGTATGTCAGCATGTCGGCGCGCTGGTAGCAATAGTCGGCTGACGCCAGCGACTGCGAAGGGTCGTAGCGGTTTGACCGGATGTCGAAGATGCCGCACATAAGGTCATAGAGCAAGTCGTTGGTGAAATATCGGTCGCGGTTGTCGGCGAGAGCCTTCGCCACGGCGGGATGGCGGTCGATGTAACTGTCGGACAGGTAGGTCCATAGCGGGATGCGCACCATCTTGAATCCGAGGAAGCGCGGCGACCGTCGCATGTCGGGAATGCCTCCGTGGTCGGAGCAGTAGACCATCGCTTCGAGGTTGAGGCGTTGGCTCGCTTTTTCAAAGGCTTTTTGCAATACGCTGTCAGTGAAGTGGATGGAGTTGCGGTAGCATTCCACATCGCCCAAGTCGGTGCGCAGTCCGTTGGCTTTGGCGTAAGATTCCGGATAGCGGTTCTCATAGTTGAAATGGCTGCCTATCAGGTGCAGCACAACGAAATTGTCGACCGTGGGGTCAATCGTGTCGAGAAAGTCGATGAGTGAAGAGTCATATTGCGCCTCGACCGAACTAAGAGTCCACTCGGCGCGGTCGGAGGTTGAAGCCACGAGAGTTGCCGACGTGTCGTTCTTTCCGATATGCCCCTGATTGCTGAACCAGCTTGTGCGGTAGCCTGCTTTGCGCGCGATGTCGATAACCGACACAGAGTCGGAAAACTCACGGTTGTTGTATTGGCTGCGTTCGGTCAAAGCCCGTTCCAGCGCCGGGACGGTCTGCATGGCGCATGAGTATGCGTTGCGGAAAAACGAGAAATGACGCCTGTCGCGGCTCATAGCCGTTTCCCATGGGGTTGTTTCCCACGGCTGGTCGGGTTCGAACGCGCTCATATAGTCGCGGCATGCCGACTCTCCGATCACCAGCAGCACGGTGTGTGGCTTTCCGCCTTCGGCATTGCGCGTCACCGAGAGGTCGCTCAGGCGTTGCTCCATGCCGGTGCGGTAGCGGCGCGAGCCACGGAAGTAGTCGCGCACGTCGATATACAGATTGACCACGCCGGTGCGCACAAACAGTCCGTGGCGCGGTTTCCAGATGTAGACGGTGAAATAGGCGAAGACCGCAGCGGTGATGGCATAGAGCCACCATGCGGTGTCGGCAGGCGATGCCGTCTGCCAGTTGGCTGCCACAAGAGCGGCAGTCAATCCAATAAATCCGGCTACTACAACCACTACTTTCACAATGCCGAGCGACCGCACATATTCGACCGTTTCCGATGCGTATGTGTCGAGCAAGGGAATCATTCCTGCATCGTCGATGCATGTGCGGTAAACGGAATAGTAGCCGATATGAGCCAGCGGAATTATCAGAATTGCCGCTTCGGCAAGTCCTGTGACGATGCCTGCTGCCGCTGGCGACAATGCTGCTGTGATGCCTTGCAGAGCCGACAGCCATCCGAAAATATAGATACCGAAAGCGATGTCCATGTGGTTGTCGTAGTCGGGCGACGTCTGCCGGTTGGTTTTGTCATACAAGACGTTGTAGGTGACAATCCACAGCGTGGCAGTCAGCAGTGCGCAGACAGCCGGCAGGGAGAATGAGCTTTGGCGCATGAGCAGCATCGGAATGACAACCTGTACGGCTGCGATGAGGTAGCGCCGCAGTTGCTGGCCTCGGGAGTTGCGTGCCAGTCCCATGTTGAAACGTCGGAAGATGCCGTATCCTACGGCGAAAAGATAGATGGCTATGATTGTTGGAATCATCTCTGCATTGGGGAAAACAAAAGGGTGTGGGAATGCTTAGTTCTCACACCCCTTGGATATCTGTAAAATGGTTTATGAATTGAGTTGGTCAATGATTGCTTGCTCGGCATCCTGCAGCTGTTTGAGCTGTTTTTTCATTCTTGACAGGTCGTTGCCGAGTTGTGCCTGATTCTTTTCTTTGAAAATTTTCACGGCCTTGTCGGCGTCGTCAGAATATACAGCCATATAGCAGTCGAGCGACTTCTCGATATAGTCGGAAAGGTAGGTCGCGTCGTTTCTGACCGACGACGACTCTTTCTGTGCAAGATAGTGGAATGCGATGGCGAGGTCTGACAGGTTGTCGATGCTGAGGTCATCTTTCTGCGAATATAGCTCGGCGGCAGTTTTTGCAACGGCATCGACTTTGCCGTCTTTCATGTTTTTTGCCATTTCGGCACATGCCTTGTCGGCATCGGTCTGGCAAGAAGCCATCAGCAGACACACGGCAAGCATTGAAAGAATTGAAAGGATTTTTTTCATTGTTATGTTTTAATTTAAAAGTTCATTGAGTCGGCTACCGCCTGCTGGAATTTCGACAGGTTGGCATTGTAGTTTTTTGCCACGGCATCCATGTCCACCTTTTTTTCTGTGAACCGTGCGCGTGCAGCGTTCGAGTCTTTGCCCACAGCGCTGTTGTAGCAGTCGATGGTTTTCAGCACATAGTCGTAGCGCGTCACGGCATCCGACGACTTGTCGACCAGCTGGTGGTAGATTATCGCCAGGTCGGCAAGGTTTGTAGCCGAGCACGCACTTTTCTGTGCGTATACTTTCGAAGCGGCATCCTCTGCCTTTGAGATATCGCCGGCAATGATGCTGTCGTAGATGGTTGAGCAATTGTCGTCGATCGGACCGGCGAATGCCGCCAAGTTGGCGAGCAGTATGCTGAAAACTAAAAATAATCGTTTCATAATATTCCTCCTTTTGATTTTGCAAAATTACATAAATTTATCTGTTTATGTGGTTTTGACTTGGAAAAACGTGAAAAGATTAATTCCAGTGATGATTTGTTCGCCGCATAGTGACAGCCTTGTTATGAAGAAATAATAACATTTTGGAAATAAAAAGATAAAACACTTGCATTCTTAATCGTTTTGACATACATTTGCAATGATGAAGAAACCACTTTAAAACAACACGCATAGAGCAGATAAAAATAGACTAAACCAACATAAACAAAATTTTTATGAAAAAACTGTATCTATTCATTATGTTCGCAGTGCTGGCGTCATTGGGATTGGCCAACGCTGCAACTGTGACGGATGTGCTTACCGCCAAATTGTTTACGGCGACAGAAAACTCGTACACGGATTTCTCCAACGTGACAGCCACATCGTCGGCTGTGTATGCCGGCAATTCCGCCAAGTCTAAAACTGGCGCAATTCAGCTGCGCTCAAAGAACAACAACAGCGGAATCGTTACGACGGCTTCTGCCGGAACTGTGAGAAAAATCACTGTAGTTTGGGACGACGCTACAGCCAGTGGGCGCACCATCGATGTGTATGGCAAATCGACAGCCTACTCTTCTGACACCGACCTTTTCGGTTCAGCTGACGTTCAGGGCGTGTTGATTGGCTCGATTGCCAAAGGAAAGTCTGAACTGGTCGTTGAGGGCGATTATCAGTTTATCGGAATCCGTTCCAATTTCGGTGCGATCTATGTGACAAGCATCTCGGTGGAGTGGGAAGCAGGCAGCACTCCTGCGAAGCTCAAGGCTCCGGTTATTTCCGGTGTGGAGAACGGCGTTGAGTATAAGTCGGCAAAAGTCGCAATCTCATATCCGGCAGGCGCCACTTCGATGACATGGGCAGTGACCAAGGACGGCGCTGCGTGGAAGGGCGGCGATGCCACTTCGGCAGTTTCTGTCGACGTGACCGAGGACGGCTCTTATGAGGTCAGCGCATCGGCAACCGACGGTGCAACAACCAAGACTGCTGAAAACGTTACGTTCACAATCAAGGCTCCTACAGTTCCGACAGTCGGCTACGAGGCAATGGATGTGGCAAACGTCAAGGAAGGCAACTACATCATTGTCGGCGAGAACGACGGCAAGTTCTACATGATGAAGAACGAAACCTATAGCGTCAACTATGTGGCTGCTACCGAGACCACACTCAACGGCACAGAAAGTTTCTCTTCAGCCAACTTGTTTACAATCAAGAAACAGGACGAAGGCTACACCATCCAGAGTGCTGACGGCAAGTATGTGACAGTTGAAAAGTCGACCAACGGCACGAAGACATACTACAACCTCCGTGTGGGCAAAGACGCGTCAGATGCGGTTTGGAAATTTGCCGACGCAACGGGTGGCAAGGTTCAGGCTACATACGGCGAGTTCACCAATTTCATGTCGTTTATATGGTATGCGAAGGTTGAACCGGGTGTTCCGGAATTCTCTACGGGCTATCAGGACAGCCATATCCGTCCGGCATTCTACTATGTGGGCGATGTGACACCGGTAGAACCGGAGGCTGTCAAGGTGGCGTCGATTGCTGAATTCTATACAAAAGGTCTGGCTGATTCCGGACCGGAATATGAGTTCACTTGCCCGCTGACGGCTACATATCAGTCGGGAAAGAATCTTTATGTTACCGACGGCACCGACGGTATGCTTATCTACGGACAGCCAGACAAAGTCTGCGTGAACGGCTTTGTGCTTGCTCCTGGTGTCAAGGGTAAATTCAGCAATTTCAATGGCTCTTATCAACTCACTGATGCCGTTCTCACTGAAATCACCGATAATGGTAAGGGTGTGGCTCCTGAGGAAATGACCATAGCTGGAATCACTGCCGAAAAGCAGAACCGCTATGTCGTGATCCGCAACGCGATGCTCGACACGGAAAATGGTGTCACTACGCTTTTTGACGACACGGGCACCATCGTTGCCTTTGACAAAGGATTTATCGCATTCCCTGCGGATGAAAGCAAAATCTATGACGTGACGGCCATGACGGCGTATTTCAAGGGTCAAGTTCAGGTTTATCCTGTCAACTTCACTGAAATTCCGAAAGATGTAGTTCAGGAGCCGGGCATCGGAATCTCTGGATATCCATTGAATCCGGACTCTGATGAACACATTTATTACGGCGAAGTCGAAGTCATTGTCATGAAGTCAGACGACGTGGCTTCAATTCATGCCGTAGTGACAAAAGATGGTGTTGAGGTAGACAACGTCACCGCAACAGAGGAGTGGAGGAAAACATATTCGGAAGTGGGCAAGTATCTTATATCTGCCACGGCGACAAACGGCTCTTTGACTTCTGCGCCTATTGAGGCGGAGTTTGAGATTGTGCCGGAACCGGTGATTACCGCTCCTACATTCTCATTGGCTGAGGGCACATACACAGGCACTCAGATCGTTACAATTGAGGGCTATCGCGGCTCGATGATTGTGGGAACTTGCAATGACGACGATGTCTACGACTATTCTCCATGTGACGTGACCCTTGCCGCTCCTGCGACAGGCGAGATTACATATGTGCTGACCGTGCATTCAGAACTCGGTGAGAAGCAGGGCGAGGAGTCGACAGCCACTTATGTAATCAAGGCTGGCGAGCCTGCTGCCGAAGGTGCGTTCCATCTCGTCACTTCCGCTGAAATGCTCAAGGAAGGCGCGAAGGTGATTTTGGTTAGCGAAACCAACGCAATGTCGACAGTGCAGAACGTGAAGAACGCTGCAAAACAGTACCGTCAGAGCACTACAGTCGTTGTCGACGGCAATGTGGTGCCGTCAGTCGGCACAGACGTGGCTGTGTTTACAGTGGGCAAGGACGGCGACAACTACACATTCTACAACGCAGCGACGAAAACAGAGACTGGTGCCGCTATGCCGGGCTACCTCTGCGCTGTAAGCAACGAGAAAAATGCTCTTGGCGTTGAGTCGACACTCAGCGACAACGGCAAGTGGAGTGTGGAATTTGCCGGCAGCACCGTTAAGATGCTTGCACAAGGTGAATTCACCCGCAATCTGCTTCAATTCAACTATAATGGATTCCGTTGCTACAAACCGTCGACGACAACCATCGACACCAAATTGTCAATCTATTGCCAAGTGGAGTCGGGTGTTGACGATGCAACGGCCGATATGGTCAAGATTATAGGCGAAGAGGGCGCAATCCGTGTTGTCGCAGAGTCGGCCGATGTGACTGTCTACACAATGACAGGTCAGACTGTGGCTGTGGCTGCGGTCGACGGCGAGGCTACAATCCGTCTTGCTGCTGGATTCTACATTGTGCGTGTAGGTGGCACAACAGTCAAAGTTGTGGTGAAATAATCAGCACACACATTGAAAATATTGAGCCGGGGCGACTTATTCATCGCCTCGGCTCTTTTTTCTCGTGTTTATTCATTAACTTTGCAAACTAATTTTTTAATCAGACAGAGATATAATGAGAAGATGGCGTATTGAGGACAGTGCCGAACTCTACAATATTACGGGTTGGGGACTGAAGTATTTCTCAATCAACGACAATGGTCACGTTCAGGTGACTCCGCGTGAAGGTTGTGCATCCGTCGATTTGAAAGAATTGATGGATGAGTTGCAGATTCGTGACATTACCGCTCCGGTGCTGTTGCGTTTCCCCGATATCCTCGACAATCGCATCGAGAAGATTTCGCGATGCTTCAAGCAAGCCGCCGAGGAATATAAATATGGCGCGCAAAACTTTATCATCTATCCGATAAAGGTGAACCAGATGCGTCAGGTGGTCGACGAAATCGTGAGCCACGGCAAGAAATTCAACATCGGGCTGGAGGCCGGCTCGAAGCCTGAGCTGCACGCTGTGCTAGCTACGAATATCGATGAGCACAATCTCATTATCTGCAATGGATACAAGGACGAGAACTATGTGGAGCTGGCTTTGTTGGCGCAGAAGATGGGACGCAGAATATTCCTCGTTGTGGAAAAGCTCAACGAGCTGCACTTGATTGCCCGCCTTGCAAAGCGGATCGGTGTGCGTCCGAACATCGGAATCCGCATCAAACTGTCGAGCTCGGGCAGCGGAAAATGGGAAGAGTCGGGCGGCGACCACAGCAAGTTTGGCTTGAACTCGAGCGAACTGCTGGAAGCTGTCGACGCTTTGGCTAAATACAAGATGGAGGACTGCCTGAAACTCATCCATTTCCATATAGGCAGTCAAATCACCAAAATACGCCGCATCAAGAATGCCCTGCGCGAGGCTACTCAGTTCTATGTGCAGCTCACGAAGATGGGCTTCTCAATCGACTTTATCGACATCGGCGGCGGACTTGGTGTGGATTACGACGGCACGCGTTCAAGCGCAAGCGAGAACAGCATGAACTATTCAATTCAGGAGTATGCCAACGATGCCATCTCTGCCATCGTCGACGCATGCGAGAAAAACGGGCTCAAGCAGCCTAACGTCATAACCGAGTCGGGACGCTCGCTCTCCGCCCACCATTCAATATTGATAATAGAAACGCTCGAAACCACCCAGTTGCCCGTGTGGAACGACAATGAGGAGGTGAGCGACTCAGACCATGAGCTGGCGCGCGAGCTGTATCAGATATGGGACCGCCTCGGACAGCAGTCGCTGCTCGAAAGCTGGCACGACGCCTTGCAGATACGCGAGGAGGCGCTCGACCGCTTCAGCCTCGGCATGCTCGATCTGCACACACGTGCGCAGATTGAAAAACTGTTCTGGTCGGTGGCGCGCGAGGTCAACGACATTGCCAAGACAATGAAACATGTGCCTGAGGAGCTGCGCATCTCAAAAATGTTGCCCGACAAGTATTTCTGCAACTTCTCGTTGTTCCAGTCGCTTCCTGACTCATGGGCAATCGACCAGATGTTTCCAATAATGCCGATTTCACGTCTTGACGAGAAGCCTACCCGCACGGCTACGATTCAGGACGTCACTTGCGACTCCGACGGCAAAATCAACTGTTTCATATCGAGCCACGGCTTCTCCAACGCCTTGCCTATCCATCCGATAAAAAATGGCGAGTCGTATTATCTTGGTGTGTTCCTTGTGGGTGCATATCAGGAAATCCTCGGCGATATGCACAATCTGTTTGGCGACACCAATACGGTGCATGTCAGCGTGCATAAGGACGGCTACGAGATTGAGCAGATAATCGACGGCGAAACGGTGGCTGAGGTGCTCGACTATGTGCAGTACAACCCGAAAAAACTGGTGCGCAACGTCGAGACATGGGTTACACGCTCAATGAAGAGCGGAAAGATTACGCCAGAGGAGGGACGCGAGTTCCTTAGCAACTATCGTTCGGGTCTCTACGGATACACTTATTTGGAGAAAGACTGATGGCTTGCCGCTACTTCATGCGATTGGCTTATAACGGCACTCCGTTTCATGGATGGCAGCGCCAGCCGAATGCCGTAAGCGTGCAGGAGGAGCTGGAACGCGCGCTGTCGATGGTGTTGCGCCAGCCAGTGGCGGTTACTGGTGCCGGACGCACCGACACGGGCGTGAACGCTCGATGCATGTGGGCACACTTCGACACTGCGGAGGAAATCGCCGACGTGAAGCGCTTGGTGTGCTCGCTCAACAGCATCGTGGGCCGCGACATTGCCGTCTATTCGGTTGTGCGTGTGGCTGACGACGCCCATGCGCGTTTCGACGCAACAAGCCGCACGTATAAGTATTTCATTGGCAAACGCAAGTCGCCGTTTGACTACCATTTTTCGTGGACTCCTCCGTATGTGCTCGACGTGGAGGCGATGAACGAGGCGGCTTCCAGGCTGTTTGACTATAGCGATTTCACAAGCTTCAGCAAGCTGCACACCGATGCTAAGACCAACATCTGCCGCATCGACCATGCCCGTTGGGAGGATGAGGGCGAGAGGCTGGTGTTTACAATCACCGCCGACCGCTTTTTGCGCAACATGGTGCGCGCCATCGTTGGGACTCTTGTCGATGTGGGGCGCGGAAAGATTACCGTAGGGCAGTTTTGCGAAATCATCGAAAAGAAAGACCGTTGCGAGGCGGGCACGTCGGTGCCTGGCAACGCATTGTTTCTGTGGGACATAACTTATCCGTATATTTCATGACGGGGCATCGCGCATTGGATAGGCTTATGCGCTGCACGATGCTGCTGTCGATTGTGGCGCTTGGCGCGTGCTCGTGGATGCCGCGGCAGGGCGATTTGGTGTTTCAGGTGGCTGGCGGCGGCGACATGTCGCAGGCTATTGTCGATGCCACAACAAATGTCGACTCCTTGCAGTTCGACCATGTGGCGGTGTTTGCCGGCTCGCGCCGCAACCCTTTTGTCGTGGAGGCTTCGCCTGAAAAGGGCGTGGTGAAGACGCCTTGGCGCGAATTTCTGAATAGGTCTGGCGGCGGTGTGGTCGTGAAGCGTCTTGATGCCGACTATCCAAAGCAGGAGGCGGTAGAGCGGGTCTTGGCGCATCTTGGACAGCCCTACGACTGGTATTATCTACCTGGCAACGGCAGGACATATTGCTCTGAATTGGTCGAGGAGTCTTATCTCTATGCCGACAGCACGCGCATCTTTCCCGCAAAGCCTATGCGCTTCCGTGCCGCCGACGGCACAATGCCGCAGTTTTGGGCCGACTTGTTTCATCGGCTTGGGGCAAGTGTGCCTGAAGGAGAGCCCGGAACAAATCCAAACGATATGTCGAGGTTTCGTTTGCTCCACACTGTCAGGGTGTTCCGTTGAACGGCGAAAAAATATTTTCTAAAATAGTTGGCGGTTCAGAAAAAGTTTGTACCTTTGCAGCCGGGTAAGTCCTATACGGCCAGCTCCTTGTCAACTCCCCCAGGTCTTGACCGAAGCAAGGGTAGCAG
>ERZ791912.912-NODE-912-length-15717-cov-7.954284_pt1 | contig 15717 bp, 2 predicted proteins | sample MGYA00510141_ERZ791912 | MGnify/ENA primary metagenome ERZ791912 (study PRJEB30046, sample SAMN00792082) | human gut metagenome | study: EMG produced TPA metagenomics assembly of the A metagenome-wide association study of gut microbiota in type 2... | reverse complement strand
AGTTTATGCTTTATTAACGAGAAGTTTTCTATAGGGGTGCTGAGTAGTTACTATACTTTCCAATCTAGTTAAATAACCATAAAACCTATTGAATAGTTTACAATCTTTAATGCTTTTTTAAATAAAATTCGTTATTTTTGCAGACGATTTACACGCGCACGTATATGCGTGATAAAATAACATGCATATATGCGTGATTAATATATGGGATTATTCGAAAAAAATCATTTTAGATACCAAATGAAAGTAGACTATATACATCAAACGAAAATTGATTCTAAACTTAGAGAAAAAGTTGATTACGGACGAAAGATAGGTAAGAAATGGATAGTACTCATCACCCTACTGCTGATGAGCATCCAGGCAGTATGGGCTCAAAGCCTTACCGACAAAGATATTACCGAAACCGAGAATTGCGATTTCCAGAACGGAACCGTCTCGTATACCATACCTTCGGAAAAGATTTCGAGGGACATTCAGTGTGCCTGGACGGTAAAGACAGACGATAAGGTAACGACAGAAGGCGTAACGGTATCGGAAGATACGCATACGCTGAACCTGCAGCTGAGCCAGAAAACCCGCTCGATAGAGGTTTCATATACCGATGCAGAAAACAACCAGCAGAAAATCAGCTTCGAGGTGGAACCGAAAGTTTACGGTGAAACCTATAACGGCGTGAAATTCTATGCCGAAGGAGATTTTAAAGGTGGGGGAACGGAAGACAACCCTTTCATCATCAGCACAGACCTGCAGCTGGCGAAGCTGGCACACGACGTGAACACAGGAAACGGACTGCAGGTATTATCCGGAACCTATTTCAAGCTATCCAAGGACATCGACCTGAGCAAAGGTATCTGGATGCCTATCGGAACCTGGAACACAGCAACCCAACACTTCTTTGCCGGAAAATTCAACGGTGACGGACATGCCATCAAGAATATGCTGATACAATGGACCAACATCAACGGAAAGGAAGCATCATGGGGACTCTTTTCTAGACTGAACGGTACGGGAAATAACGAAGCAGGCTATGCATCCGTTACCAACCTGCTCATCGAAAATGCATGTATCGAAAAGAAAAAGGATTATGTACCGGTAGGAAACTCGGTGATCAAACTGGGTATTCTTGCTGCCGACATGACACAGAATGCAGAAATCGGCAACATCATCATCCGCAACAGTAAGGTGACCGACCATGGAGAAGCCTACAAAACCATCAACAATTATCGAGTAGGTGGAGTTGTAGGATACCTGAACAACAACTTCTCCCTGAGAATATACAATATCTCTGCCGATACAGAGATGGACATGCACACCCAAGCCACGCTCAATCCTTCTGCATCAATCAAGGGCCAGGTAACCATTTCCGGAGGATTTGGTGCAGCAAGTAGATTGCTGAATGCCGGTTATGCCATCCTGCCAAGGAATATCTATATTCACGGACCGCAGATGAAAACCAATTCTGATACCAAAAAATGCTATCGAGGTACGGTTATGGCGTTTATCGCTGCCGATAACTTTGTAAGCAAGGTAAATGATACATGGTATTATACTCCAGTAAACAAAGTATCAGGATCCAATGATTTCAATAATGGTTCTGAAAAGGAAATCGATGTCGTAAACCTGACTACCGGCAAAACCTTCGGCAGCACTTTTGCAGAGCAGAACAATGAATTTATCAAAGAAATGGATAGCATGAAGACCTGGGCTTATTCTACTAATTCCAATAAGCAGTTTTCTTTCAATTCCATCAAGATAAAATACGAACGGGGAACAGAAGATAAACTCACTGTAATAAATGAAGACGGAACCGATTCTTCTCAGAAATATGATTGGTATGTATCAAAGGATAACGCCACCTGGGAAAAGACAAACACAACAGAAGCCTGCAATCCATTTATCTTGCCTCGCCAGGAATACGACCAGTATGTATATGCCACAGCAGGCAGTTCACGAACCAATGCCGTTTTGGTAAAGGCGATTCATGTAGAGGCATCTCTTTCTACAAATTCCACAAACGGCATTACCTATACCGTGAATGTAACCAATGATACGGAGGGGAAATTCACCAATGATGAATTGGGACTGAAGATAACATACCAGTGGTATAAGGGAGAAAACAAGTTGTCAGAAGAAACAAAAGCCAGCTTTACTCGCCCTAAAGATGCCACCCACAAAGATAAATTCAGATGCTTCGTCACTGTAGAAATATCTCCCGATTATATATTCAGCAAATCGGTAAATGCAACAACGGTGGTTTATCTGAATCCAGCCACAACACTATCTGAAGATATAAAGAAACAGGAAGAAAATAATATCAAGAATGCTGAATATGGTTATTCGGCAGATCAACCTATGCTCACCTGGAAGGGAGCCTACAGCAAGCTCTCTGACAAAGCTTCATGGGACGAGAACGTCATCGTGCTGATGGGCAAGAGTAGTAAGTCTATCACCAACGACCAGACATACGGCTTCAACATCACCAAGAATAATACAGGAAAACAAATCCTAACCGGAAAAATGTGGAGTGAAGCCCAGAAATCTCCACTTTTCAAAAACGTTACCATCACAGGTAAGTATAATCAGACTGAATATAAAGATGCCTGCATCGAAATTACAAGTCTTGATATGGGGTTGCCTATCTGGAAAGACACCCGCTTTGAGCATGTTACCTTCAACAATGAAGGAACAGGTGATGATAGCTACAAGAACATCTTCTGCCAATATAACAACCTGGAGATGGGCGAAGGCATCAGAATGACGGGATTCAACAAGAACTCTACCAACTATGGTACCATCGATGGTGCCGTAACCACTCCTATGCAGATATTCGGTGGTTTCAGCAACGATGGCCGCTTTTATCCGCTGAACAACAAAGACAGCATCGCTGCCTTCAACCGTTCCATGCCTCATGGCAAAGAGGGGTTCTGCATCACCATCAAGTCGGGCTTCTATTCTGCCATCTGCGTAGGTGGTCGCCAGACTATCACTCAAAACGAAAAGGGAGAACAGCTGAATGGTGTGATGGGAACTCCAACCCAGCCTATCAAGTGTACCATCACCATGGATATCGACAGAAAATGGAACGATGCCAACAACCAGAAGAGAACCATTGATGGTGCTGAAAGAACCAACGACTATGATGCAGGTATCATCCTTGCCGGAAATCACGAGGGTGCGATGTATGCCGATGTGGACATCATCATCAGGAGTGGAAAGGTGGCTCGTATCGTCAACGGAACCCTGGGAGCACAAAGCGAATTCACTCTGGACTATGGAGGGACAACATATAATGTTCCTTTGAATACATTCATGGGTAGAGCCAATATTCTGCTCGACCCAGCCAATTCTGTATATAAGAAAGACGATGGTTTCAAGGATGATAACGACCGCGTAGTCGTTACCGAACTTTACGGCGGTAGTATGGGGCGTGGTCATACGAGCGATGTAAGAATCAACAACCCGTTCTATGGCCAAAGCACCATCACCATCAATGGCGGTACCTTTAAGATTCTGCCAGATAACAACGACAAGAAAGACAACATTCTCTGCGGTATCTTCGGTGCAGGAGCAGGTGGTATGAATGGTATCGGTACCGATGCCCACCATACTCCTGATGAAAGCATCGCATATTGGAACACCAGCAAAGAAGTGATGCTCTACGGTCCGTATGATGAGGCAAAGAACAACTTGATAAGCTATACATGCTATAACGCTAACGAACATAAAGAAGCTGTTGTGGATCCAAGAGATACCAATACCAAGATTATCATCAACGGTGGTACTTTCGGTTCTTCCGACAAGAAGATTGACGGTATCTACGCAGGAGGTAGCGGATATATGAGTCCTGGATTGTGGACCAACAAAGGTATTCCAAGTAAGACGGGCGGTAACGTTTACGGAAACACCAAGGATGCTGCTGTTTCGCTGACCATTAATGATGGAACTTTCTATTGCGAGAATGGTATCTTTGCCGGAGGACGTGGAACCGACCGATATTATTCTTTCAACCCATATAGCGGTAATGCCAGCGATTATACTGCCCTCGGTCAGACCTACGGCAATGTTGCGCTCAATATCAATGGCGGAACCTTCTATTGTCCTATCTTCGGTGGCGGATATGGTGTAGCAGATGCCAAATAAAATGGCACCAATACCATCTCTACCCTCTCGGATATGGCTCGCATCTACGGCAAATCCAACGTCACCATCAATGGCGGCACTTTCTACCAGGACATCTATGGTGGTGGTGATATGGCGGTAGTAGAATATACAAGCAAGGATGATGAAGAATATGCTACCAACGTGATTATCGGAGATGGCGCAGATATCCGCGGCTCAGTATTCGCTGGAGGTAACGGACGTGCGAAACGCCCTGATAATCTTTCTTATAAGGACAACGACGGCTATACCAAGACTCCGGATTCCGTAGGTCTGGTAAAAGGCAGCACCAACGTTATTTTTACCGGTAGTACCCAAAAGGCACCTCATATCTACGGCGACATCTATGGCGGTGGAAGCCTGGCACAGGTACAGGGAAATACCAATGTTAATATCTATGCCGCTCACTTTGCCGGTCAGGTATTCGGCGGTGGAAAGGGTAACATCACAGATAAGGATGGGAATGCCCTCGCCAACTCCTCACTATTCACCTATGCCAACGTTACAGGCAATACCAACGTAACCCTGGCACAGGACATGGGAGGACAGGAGGAAGGTGATGACGGAAAAAAGAAGGACAGCTTCTCCATCAACGTCATCTGGGATGAAATTTGGGATGCAAAAAAAGGCTTCATTAAATGGAATCCCAAAAGCCGAGAAAACCGCACTTTTTTCTATGCCAGCGATATGGTAGACGGAAAGGAGCACTTCCTCAATCCTCATAATATCTATGGCGGTGGTAATCTTGCCTGCAACGTAGAGGGGACTGCCTTTGTTGAAGTGCAGAAAGGTATGACTCCATTCGACCTCCTGCAGACCACCGAATGGAAGGAATCGTATAACGACAACAACTATCCGCATTTCTCTGTATTCGGTGGTGGATATGGTGAACATACAACGGTAAATATCACCAACGTAATCGTGAATGTGGAAGGCGACTATGGTGATTATAATACCGAGGTGGAGGACGAAACCGACCAGATGGCACGTCCTCACAACCGTGCACAGAAGAAACAGAAGACAACACTTCCTGTCTTCGACAATTCCAAGGGTATCCCAAACTTCACCATACTGGGCGTTTTGGGTGGTGGATATGCCGGAACCGTAACCAAGAACACCAACGTTACGGTAGACGGCAAGACCTTCCTGCACCGTGTATATGGCGGAGGATTCGGTGATCCTTACAACGAGGCTGTAGACAACACGACAGGTCAGATTGGGGATGGTTCAGAAAGCTCACGTTCGGTAGTTCTCGTACAAGGAGGAAAAATCTATGGCGACGTATTCGGTGGTGGAGCTGGTGTTGCACCAAAGACAGCTAATGCCGCTCCGTTCGCCAACGTAGCTCGTGTCAACGGCAATACCATGGTTCAGATATCTGATGATGCCAAGATATATGGTAAGGTTTATGGCGGTGGAGATATGGCAAATGTAGGACCGGCAGATTATCAACCTAACTACAGCATCAAGCCATTGAGCTATACTGAAATAAATCCCATAAATGGAGAAATCTATAACGATATTCCATACAAGGCAGAAAACAACCGTACCCTGGTGAATATCATCGGTGGCGACATCTTCGGTTCAGTATATGGTGGAGGTAAAGGTCTTCTCAAAGAGCAGGCTGAACAATACGACCAGGTGGGAAGAATCAACGGCAACACCATCGTTCATATCGCCAATACCGATGCCGCTCATTCTATCTCTCTCGACTATGAGGGAAATACCGTGCCATACGTATGGCACAACATCTATGGAGGTTGTGCCTATGGCACTGTAGACGGCAACACCCTGGTGCATATCGAGGGCGGTATGCTGGGCAGTGACATCTTTGGTGGCGGTTATGGAGATGATAAAGACGATACCTATGCCAACATCCTCGGCAACACCAAAGTTCAGATGGATGGCGGTACCTGGATATGGAACCAGAAAGCTGATGTGGATGGCAATATCACCACCTGGACTGCAGCTCAGGATAAGAGCCAGAAGATTTGCAAGGATCTCAAGGAATTTAAGTTGATAGTAGAAGATATCCAGCATACAAATATGCTGGACAGCCTGACTAATGCCCTGGCAAAAGATGCTATCCAAAGAATTCTGACCGATAAGAACACCCAGGAATTCTTCAGATTCACCAACAGTAAAACCCTCTCAGGAAGCTTCAAGAAGAACAATAATATCTATGGAGGCGGCAACCTTGCAAGCTATGTGGGGTTTGATAGAGATGGAAGCTCTACAGGACCAAACACCGGTGAGGCTATCGTGGAAATCAACCACTCGCCTCTTGATGATATCACCGACAAGGACGGCAAACAACTCAGCATGTTCGACTATACCACTCTGCCAGGTCTCTGCTGGTATATCAGTGCCAAAAATGTTTCCGACCCTCAGTTCTCTGTTTTTGGAGCAGGATATGGAGCCAAGACCAAGGTGGATAAGACGGAAGTGTATGCACAGCCGGGTAGCAAGATTGGCGACAACGGAATTATGGAAGTTAACGGAACAGCCTATCGCTATATCAACCAGAAGAAAGACTACGAGGCATACGTTGCAATAGAGAAAAATCTTTATGCTGATTTCAAGAATAAAGTTTCCTCGGAAGAAAAGAAACTCTATTATGGTAGCTTAGACGGCAGCGATAAAGACCCTAATACCTACCAGCGCTACCGTGCCAGTCGCCTGGCATGGACACTCGGCATGCCGGGATTCTCGTTCCAGACCATACACGGTGGTGGCTTTGCGGGATATGTTACGGGCAATACCTATGTGGAAACCGACTGCCAGCTTTTCTGCGAGAATATCTATGGTGCAGGTCTCGGAGCCGTACCTTCGGGAGACGAGACCTATCGCGAAGACTATGATTTCGGCTCTGTAACAGGAAACTCCAAGGTATTCGTCAAGTCGGGCTTTATCGCCAGAAACATCTATGGCGGAGGTGCCGGTATCGAATCAGCAGAGACTCCAGACGGCAATTTCATCGACTTCCCTAAGATGGCTCACGTCAACAAGACCGAAGTTCACCTGTATGGAAGAGACATCAAATTTCAGGCTACCGGAGGTGTGATAGACCGTACCATGGTGATGGGTAGCATATATGGTGGTGGAGATGTTGCCAACGTAGGCTCTGTAGAAGTAACCAAGGAAAAGAAATTCGAGCACGATAACTATGCGATTCCTGCAGAAGCAGATCGCACTACCTTGGTCAATATCCGTGGAGGCTCTATCTTCTCTGCAGTCTTTGCAGGCGGAAAGGGACGTCTCAGAAACCAATGCCGGGATTATCAGAAGCTGGGCAGCGTTAAGGGAAATACCTGTCTGGTCATCGACAGACCATGTATGGAATATCCTTACTGGGACAGCAGCAAGAAAACATATCAAGACCCTTCTGACAGCGAAAACATGAAGCACCCGGGAGACGAGATCAATCAAGACATTATCCCAAATCTGCTGGAACGTGTATACGGAGGCGGTCAGAACGGTATCGTATATGGCAACACCATCGTAAGAATCAACGACGGCAACATAGGTCATGGTATCTATGGCGGCGGTCTGGGAAGCTGTGACACGATTACTGTGGCAGGACAGGAAACAGAATCTGTTACTTTTGCCGACGTAACCAAGAACACCAATGTGCTTATCTATGGCGGAAAAGCGCTTCTTACCTCTTACTGGAAACCGGAAACCCGATCATGGGAGCCGGCAAGCATCATCGATGGTATCATCTACTCTCCACAGTACGACCATTCTACCCTGAAATTCAAGGTAAACCACAACATCTATGCGGGTGGCAATATTGCCTGCGAAGTAGGAAAGGATACCTATCTCACCATGGCAAAGGGATTGCTGCACGAGAATACGAAGGTTGTTTCGGGACAAGACGACAGCAAGATTTTCTTCGAGAGTGAAGAATGGCATGAGATATTCGACAAGGTGGGCTCTCCTCACTTCTGCGTGTTCGGTGGCGGCTATGGCGAACATACCGTCATCAACGGTAACACCCATCTGGATATCGAGATGGAAGGACGTGGCAGCATCATCGATCATAAGCTAGACATCAAGAAGGGCGAAGAATACAAGCACTTCTTGGGCGGATATTCCGTGATGGACTTCGTGGGTGGCGGCTACTCCGGTAAGGTGATAGGAGATACTCACATTACCGGTAAGGGTGGAGCCTTCTGCCGACGACTCTTTGGTGGCGGATTCTATAACTCGGTTAACGCAACCTATGTGAATATCGAGGCGATGGACTGTCAGAACATCTTCGGAGGCGGTATGATGGGTGATGTCATCAAGAGTACCGAAATCAATATCGGAAGAAATAAGACTGCATTAGCTTCTGAAAGCTCATTCACTAACAAGGATATCTTTATCCATGGAAATATCTATGGCGGTAACGACGTTTCGGGCTATGTCAACATAAACGACAACTTGGGTTACTTTGCTGACAATGGCGGTACGGGTACACATATTAATATATATGGCGGAAGAATAGACGGTGATGTATATGGTGCCGGAAATGGTGACTATCTCTATGCGCTCGACAGAAAGGGCAACACCCAGGTTACCGTCAACGAGAACTATCCGCTCGATCCAAACGACCCGAATTCGGAAACCACTCCACTGGTATTCACAGTACCAATGAGAGATAACATGCCTTCATACAAGGCAGCGAGCGATGCATTGAAAATGGTGAACATCAATTCCTGGCGACCACTCACCAACAAAGTGAACATCCATATAGAAGGTAACAGCGAAAGCGATATCATCCTCATCAAGGGCGATGTATATGGTGGCGGCAACTCGGCTACCGTGCAGAAAGTAAAGGATGACTCCAGCAACTCGGGAGCATTGAGCGGGGATGTGAACATCTGGATTGGCAGCAACGTCAACATCCGAAGCGTATTCATGGGCTGTAACGGAGATGCACTCTTCACGGCATCGGAAGATAACAACTTCATGAACAAGTTCCAGAAGTTGAACGGTGATTACTATGATGCCAGCAAGGAACTGAACCTAGCCAATACCATCGACTGGGAGAACGATCCTTCGAGCAATGACATTGACATTCTCTATCTGCCAACAGAGAAAAAGGAACGTGCACTCGTATATCCTCATCTCATCGACCTCTACTTCCAGCCGGTAGAAATGAACATCCAGGGTAAAATGACTTGGGGAGATGACTTGAAAAACTGTACCATCGGTTCCTTCTTCTGCGGAGGTAACCGAGGCAACATGAACATCTATCCGAATGAGAATGGAAAAGTGGTAGACTATATCTTCCCGAAAGGTCTCACCATCACCGAAAAGATTGTAGGTGGCTGCAACAATGCCAACTACGACTATAAGGGACTGGTAACCCACGAAGGAGGTTATCTGCTGGGAACAGCACATTCAACAGAGCCATTCATCAAGCTGACCATCAAGAACAAGTTTGAACCTGTAGTGATAGAGGATGCCTACCAGGGTGGCTGCGTATATGGCGGCTGTTTCAAGGCAGGAACCGTGAGAGGCGATGTTACCATCGACCTCCAGAGCGACATGCTTGCCGGTAAGGAAAAGGCGAAGCTGGAGAAATCGAACGAATATCTGGCTACCAATCCGGAATACTCCAGCCTCAACGTCTATGGTGCTGGATATGGTATGAATAGTTATGTATATGGCAACACCCATATCATCATGGGTGATGCTAGCATCAGCTGTGCAGACCCTAAGGATGAAGACACTTTCTCTGCTTGCGGTGTTTCTGCCAACTTCGTCTATGGTGGCGGTCAGAATGGTAATGTCATCGGTCTTACCGATGTGAATATCCTCAACGGTCACGTCTTCCGTTCGGTAACCGGCGGTTCCTATTCGGGCTATGTCTATGGTTCTACCCAGGTAAAAGTGGGTTATCCTACCTACTATCAGGTCAACTCCCTGAAGAGTGGAAAGTATATCCTCAACCGTACCGACCAGAAGAATCATGATAAGATGAACGATGACGGCACCACAAAGACTCCTACCATCAAGCGGGAGATTCATCTGCTTGCCGGGGAGTTGATAACCCAAGGTGTATATGAAGACATCGTGGAGATAGAAAATAATGGTACCCGTGAAAAGATAACCAAAAAGGACGATTATTTCACCCAGGTATCTCCTTCTCTATCCGAGAATTTGTGGGAGAACGTACATATCAATATCGATGAAGCTATTTATGGCGGAGGATATTCCCTCATCCAGGGTGCTTCCGTCCTGGCAAACAACACCACGGTGCTGAAGTTGACAAAGGATTTCAATGTGGATAAAGCCTTTACCGATGGCAAAGAGCATCAGGATGAGCTCCAGAAGTTGGGTGGAACCACTGCCGGCTTCGGAGGCAATACCCAGATTCTGGTGGGTGACTATAAGACCAGTGAGCATATCACCATCTCCAAGCAGGATATGAAGGAAATCAGTCTTCCTGAAGGCACCGACCTCTATGGCTATTATTATAAATGCTGGGATGGCGATAAGTATACCTATCGCTTCATCTATGAAGAGAAAAAATACTTCAAGAATGAGCAGACTCCTGACTACGTGGGCTTAGTGGGCATCCGTGAGAATAAATTCTATGAGTATGACAGCGAAGGTGGTATCTTCGGTGACGGTCACCTCTCCTATGCCCAGGGCTTCCGCAGTGCCGACATCACGGGTTACGGGTTTGCCGGTCATACCATCAACAATCCGAAGATCATCAATACCTTCCAGCGTATGGACCTCCTCCGACTGGAGGACAACTGCTTCTCGCTGCTCGGTGCACGCGACTATACCGTCAACGAGATCAACAAGACTCCTTACTCTATTGCACGTGTGGGAGAAATCAAGATGGTAGCAACCAATATCCAGTTGACTGACAATAAGCTGCAGGCTGAACAACCGGAGAGCACCAAGACATCGGAGAGCACCCAAGCATCGAATGTATTTAAATATACAAGCAAGGCACGCAATTATATGGGTCTTGCCAACAACATTCATTATGTAGGTGCCGTGAAATCCAATGTTCAGTTCTCGGATACATGGTATAATGAGAATGGTGAAGCTACATCTCAAACATATCAGTCTTTTAAAGAGGATTGCATCAAGACGTATGAAGAGGGTAATAAGCAATTCCAGTCGCGCAACAACGGTACGGCAAAGAATATGATTGGCATTGCCTCTGGTTATGCCTTGAAGATTCAGAATGCACGGGAATTCGTCGATCCAGACACCAAGAAGATGACGGAAGAAATCTACTATGGTCCTATCTATGGTGTCATAGAGATGAACCTGATGAATGCCCGTACGGGTGAAGGTGGTGGATATGTCTATGCTGACAACATCCATGAAGTACCAGGTGGAACCTCCAAAGGCTTCCTGGAAACCACCGGTAACTTCGTCTTCCCATTGAATAAACGCAACACCGGAAACAACCGATACATCATCGACGACTGCTCGCCTACCGGATTCTATGCCATGAATGGTAAAGATCCTGACACGACAGCAGACATCCACTACTGGTATGTCACTGGTTTCAACTATTATTATAACGCCCACATCACAGGTTATACCTATAAGGAAAAGATTCACTTCGACAACGACAACTCAGATGGTCTTACCGCCCTTGCCGGACTGCAGAAGGGACAGACGGTATACATCAAGAGCTGGAAGATGAGAAGTGGACATCCCGTCGGCGACAGCGAACAGAAGGAAGGCTACCAATGCGATTTGGAGAAATTTGCACCAAAAATGTACCAGCTCTACGTGGGTGCTTCGGCTTCCAACACCTACGCAGGTCCTTCTGATGATTCTGATGCAGATAAAGACAAGAAAGGCTTTGCGGCTATCCTCTCTATGTCGGATAAAGCGGAATCTTCAGACCCGAATTCTGAAGAGTATCAGAGAACATGTCTGAACTATACTCTTCCTAAAGATTTGAATGGCGATGCCAAGATTTCATTCCGTCTGATGGATAACAATACCGATAATGCTTCGACAGACTATTATAACAAGCATCTCTCCAAGAAATGCCAGGCTACGCTGGTATTGGGAGCCAAGCTGCTCGATGCAAACGGAAAACCTATGTTAGATGACGATAAAAAGGAGATAGAATATACCTATACCATCTTCCTTACCATCGAATATGTGCAGGGACCTAACTTCACCGGCCATATCACCATCGACAACTGTGCTTTACCGGGAGAGATGATCCGTCTGAAGAAAGACCAGGTGAAGATTGCTGCCGACCAAGCTTTCGCAGCAAACGGTTACTTCTGGCACATTGGTAAACTGAAGAGAGACAAGGACGGAAAGGCAACAACTGAGTTTGAGGAGTCCTGGCTGCTCAAGACCAAGGATTCAAAGAACACCTACAAGCAGGGCGACAAGATAGACGAAAACCGCAAGGACCTCTTTGCCGGTAGCGTCTACGACAAGACCAAGGACTATCTGGATATTCCTGCCTACTACTTCATGAACGGTTATGGCGTACAGTTGGGTGTCACCATGAACGGATTCAACGATGTGGTATTCCCTGTGAATATGGCGGCAGGCGATACCCTCACGGTTCATAACTATCATCAGATGGATCCTCATAAGGAGGGTGTCAACCTCCATCTCTCAGAAGCTATCCAGCGTGCCAAGACGGAGCCTTCTTTCTTCGCAGAACCTCGCATCTACATCAACGATGCCAGCGACCTGAAGGCATTCATCAACTTCGTGGATACCATCGGAACCGGCTCGGGAAGCAAGGCGGAACTATATGGCAAAAATGCACAATTCGTCCTGCAGAACGACATCACCATGACCAGCAACTTCGATGGAAGTAAGGCTGTATTTGCCGGTACTCTTCATGGCAACGGACATGTAATCAAGGGTCTGGCTCAAGGCAAGTCATTCCTCCAGGAGAACCGGGGCAATATCTATAACCTCGGTATGGAAAGCGGTAGCATCGCTGCCACCAACAATGGTTCTTACCATTGCTGCTTTGAGTATGCTCCAGCCTCAGCGCCTGATAACCCTATCGTTTACGATATCGATGGAGTTGGTAAGAATTACACGTTCGACGACTTCAAATATGGTAAGGTTGCCTACGATCTGAACGGATATTATCTGCGTGCACGCCAGGGCAACAGCACTGATGAAGACAAGAAGGCTTTGAAGTATGTGTACGACTATTATGCCAACGGCGACTATCAGTATGCCCATCGTACGGATGCCATCACGGGCAAAAATACGGGTATCACCTATCTGCGAAAAGGCCAGGACAGCGACCTGCCTAACTACGGTCAGGCTGAAACCCGTCATGACAAGACGCATACTATCGACCAGGCTCGTGCACAGGGCTATCAGGCTGCAACAAAGACTGAAAAGGAAAAAAGAACAGGCAACTATCTGCCACAGTTCAATCAATATCAGAACAGTGGAGAGCAGACGAACAATGGAGTGCAGATGAACGACTTCCTCTTCTGGGGACAAAGTCTGCAGTCTACTCCTGCCGATTATCCTGCCAAGATTGCATCACAGCAGAATAAATACATGATCAACCGTGTTTATCGAGCCGATGGTTACTATGGAAGTAAGGAGAAAGACAAGTTCCATTACAATGCCTACAAACAGGATACCAGAAACATGGGTACGTATGTGCATATCCCGACAACAACGGCTATCAACTTCACGGCTGAAGACGCTGATAATGCCACATCGTTCTCTGACTTCATTGTCAAGGATGGCGTCACCCAGAACCTCCTGGTTTATACAGCGAATGCTACCGATGTAAACAACATCGTGAACAAGGATTTGGGTTATGACGAAAATACTTCAGAGGACAAGATTGCGGGACATCACATCGTGAAAGATGGTGACGCCTACTCTACCCGATTGCTCCATCTCGTAGAGCGCACTCCTGACGGCAAGAACAGCGAAGGCAATGTCTGTCTGAACAACGACTTCTGCGTGCCTATCAAATTCAAGGTTACCGACCATGCCTGGTATGTTCGCAAGCCGATGTATTATGCCACCGAACCTACAGGAGCCTGGGAAGGCATCTGTCTGCCATTCACGGTACAGAAAGCTGTGGCTTCGCTCAATGGCGAAATTACGCATTTCTACGGAAGCAGCAATCTGAATCATGAATACTGGCTCCGTGGTCTCACAGCTGTAGGAACGGAAAATGGTAAGACTTCGGCTACCTTCCAGCGACCAGGTACAGGTACAGAACTGTTTAATAACGCAGGAAAGACCGAAGGTATGGATTATACATTCCATAATACCTTCTTCGTAGATACCTACGGAGACTGGCTATATAATAATGTGGAAAATCCATATTACGGAGAAACGCAGACCCTAACAGGTTATCTGCCTCTCACAGCAGAAGTACCATACGTAGTCCGATTCCCAGGCAACCGTTATTACGAGTTCGACCTCTCAAGTGAGTTCTACAACAACATCCTGGGTAAGAAAGAAGCTGCGCAGACCGTCACCTTCCATGCTTTCGGCGAAGCAAGCAAGGAAGCTTCAAAGACTGCCATCGAGATACCTATCTCTGCTAACATGGAAACCCATGTAAATGGCTTCTATCACAGAGGAACCTTCGCTGCCAAGCAGGTAGCCAATGGCATTTACGGAATGAATGCAGACGGAACCGCATTCGAGGATGACTCTCAGCTAGAGACCATCATGCCATTCCGTACCTATATGACATCGGCTTCTACAAACGCCCAGACACGTTCTGCCAATACCCCTTCCGTGATTCATATCGCAGAAACAACGGGCATCGACAAGATTCAGCCTGAGGTAAACAGCAACGAAGAAGATGCGCCGGATGGCGATTATCTCATCGTGCGTCCTATCTCAGAGCGCCGTGTACGTGTGGAGAGCACCTACGCCACCCAGCTCAAGGTATTCTCTACCACCGGACAGCTCTATCGCATCCTGGATGTACAGCCGGGCACCGCTACCTACAGCGGTTTCCATCCGGGCTTCTACATCTTCGGCAGAACAAAGGTAATGGTGAAATAAACAAATGAACAGATTACTCTGGAAACAAAAAGAGGGTGTGTCATTCCGATGACACACCCTCTACTATTATCATTAAAACCTAAAAACCAATCTTTTTTTTCACTTAAAAAATCTACGAAAAACCTATTCGTTATCCTATATAATGTATGTCCAAATTATCTTGGCAAATTGAAAGCCTTGGTCATCTCAGCCATCTCTTCCTGGCTCATGCCATCAGGCTCGAATCCCATGCATTTTGAATCGATATAGATCTTAGCGCTCTTTGAGAGCACATCAATCTGGTCGAAGGCATCCATCACGTCCAGGCCCTTGGCAAAGACACCGTGCTTCTCCCACATTACTACATCGTAATCCTCCAGCTCCTTCAAAGTCTCCTCAGCCAGCTTCAAGCTGCCAGGCAACTGATAAGGAACAATGCCCAGACCGAGCGGACAGAAAGCCTTGGTCTCTGGAATCATGCTCCAGAGCAGGTTGCTCAAAACGTCCTTGCCCATGAACTTCTTGTTGTGGCTCATGGCGATGAGCTCGATAGGGTGAGTATGA
>ERZ791912.909-NODE-909-length-15733-cov-3.241421_pt1 | contig 15733 bp, 14 predicted proteins | sample MGYA00510141_ERZ791912 | MGnify/ENA primary metagenome ERZ791912 (study PRJEB30046, sample SAMN00792082) | human gut metagenome | study: EMG produced TPA metagenomics assembly of the A metagenome-wide association study of gut microbiota in type 2... | reverse complement strand
CCATCACCGCTCACCCTGACCGATATCGCCTCTGTCCTCTCCGACAGCGGACTTTCCGAGGAACAGACAGCTGTAATCGAGAAAACCTACGAGGACACTTTCGGTGAAGATTTACCGTCCGCCGAACATTTAGTTGATCCAAAGTTAGTCGAGGCAAATGCGAAACGCAAAGAAAAACTAGAACTGGTAGAACAGGTGGAAAGCCTGAAACATCAGCTGGAAGAAACCCGCTCCATCCCGGTCGATGATTCGGATGATGATGTCCCGGCAGTCAAAACTTATGATGTCATTCTCCGTGTAAAACCGGAAAAAGTCGGACAGATCCATTCTGATACCATTAACGGCCAGAAATGCCTCATCATTCCAATGGATGAAAATGAGCATGCTGCTGTAAACGGAGTGAATACTACTATATAGCCGACAATACGATGTTCCTGCGGGAAAATATCTGCTGTCCATCAAGGACTATGTCCGAAAGGCAAGAAGGTGGAACTGAAAAGAATTAAAACAATCGGGATTTAGAGGAGATGCATTTATGCCTAAAATAATTTGGTGCGGTAATAAATCTTGGGATACAGATTTCCCAGAAAACACGTTGCCAAACAATGCAAAACGAATAGAAAGACCGGATAATATTTTTAAAAGCAGTCTGTTATATGGTATTTTACCACTTATTTTTAGTTATGCGATAATATGCATTAAATGGTTTATGATTGGCGAAAAAGCAATGAATCCGATATATGTTCCATTCGGAATAATATTGGGGCTGCTATTGCTGCCTGTTCACGAAGTTTTACATGGAGTTTGTTATAAAAAGAGTTTACATAGGAATCTGTTTAAAAAAGTTTGCTGCTTTTGCAGTATGTCACGAACCAATCAGCAAACGTCGTTTTGTAATAATGAGTTTAATGCCTATGCTTTTAGGTATAATACCTTTGGCTATATTTCTTTTATCTCCACCCAATGCATTTCTTTCGGGAATATGTATTCCAATGGGGATTATTGGTATGCTTTCTCCAATGCCGGATTACATGGATGTCCACATTATTTGCAAACAAGTACCTAAAGGTGCTTTCGTTCATACTCAAAATGATGGGTTTTACTGGTACAAATAGTTTTTTATAGAAAAGTAACTCTTATTTGATCATAAAGATTTACGTTCTGCCGTTCATGACCTGAACTGACGGATTTTAAGATTGAATTTTTACAAATGGTAAATTCAAAATATTGCAGTATCATAACTAAAATGCAATGAATGTAAAATGGGCGAATATTGTTTTCGTTACACAATATTCGTCCATTTCACATTCATGCCTTCATAAGCATGCCAGACTGCAATATTTTGTACATAACCTAAATTACTACGCCTCAAGCTTTCTGCAAATGAAATCTTCCATCTGGCTCTTAGGCAGCCCCAGTATCAGTGACAATTCGCCATAAAGCTCATTTTCTGCGGCTTTTAAATAACGTTCATCCAACGATGTGATTTTCTTTCCCTGAGCGATCCGCTCTTTTTTTCGGAAATATAATGTCTTGATAATACTGATCCATGCCCTGAAATCACAGGTCTTTAACGCCTCTTTATATTGCAGTTCCCGCTGTTTTTCATTGGCTACCCACAGTTCTTCGATCTGCGGCATCTCCTCGATCAGCTGCTCTGCCTCCTGTCTGGTAATGACTTTTCTCATTGCCACCTTGGCATTATCGGTCGGGGCATATATTTTGCCGTTTCTGTCCTCTAACGGTGCCAAAACATAATACAGCCTGTCCTTATTACTGCCAGGAATATCAATATGCGTGATCTCTTCTACCTGACATACACCTTTACATCCATAAACAATATATTCTCCTACTTCAAACATTTTTTCCTGATTCTCCTTTCTATTCGATTTTAACACGAAAAGTCTGTAACTGTCAGTATATTTCTTTTTCATTTTCATAATTTTGTGAAAACTGCAAGAAAGCTTTCCCGCATTTTTTTGTATATTTTGCATAAGAAATGCTTGCCACAAAATGATAGTAAAATCTTGAATTTATGAAACTTTTTTCTGAAAAGGAAAAAAGCCGCACATAAAAAATGATGTACGGCTTTTCCCGAACCGGCGGACTGGGTGATCCACCGATTCCATATATTAAATTAGGGAAAGGAATTATAAATGTTTCTCTGCCAAAAATCAGCAAAGAAATTTATAGCAAAATAAATGAATTATCTCTGAACACGTCCGGAAGCATCTCCACCAGCTAATTTCTGAACTTCAGAAACGCTGACCTGGTTGAAGTCACCTTCGATAGAGTGTTTCAGACAGCTTGCAGCAACTGCAAACTCAATTGTATCCTGTGGAGCGTAGTCATTTAAGCAAGCGTAAATTAATCCGCCACCGAAGGAATCTCCACCACCTACACGGTCAACAATGTGCATTAAATATTCTTTAGAGAAATAGCTCTCTCCGTTTTCGTATAACATTGCTGCCCATTTATTATCGTTTGCAGAGATAGAAGTTCTCAATGTGATAGCTACTTTCTTGAATCCGAAACGATCTGTTAATTTCTGGGCAACCTCTTTGTATCCGGCTTTGTTTAACTCACCTGCAGTTACTTCTGTACCTTCAGATTTGATTCCGAATACATCGTTTGCATCTTCCTCATTGGAAATGCAGACATCTACATATTTACAAAGCTCACCCATAACCTGTCCGGCTTTCTCTTTGGACCATAATTTATTACGGTAATTTAAGTCACAGCTTACTGTGATTCCTTTTGCTTTTGCAGCTTTACAAGCCTCTAAGCAAATCTCTGCCACATTGTCACCGAGTGCTGGTGTGATACCTGTGAAATGGAACCAGTCAGCTCCCTCAAAGATCTCATCCCAGTTGAAATCTGCTGTTGTTGCTGTTGCGATTGCAGATCCTGCACGGTCATAAATAACTTTGGATGGTCTCTGGCTTGCGCCCTTCTCTAAGAAGTAGATACCTACTCTGTCACCACCGCGGACGATCTTGGAAGTATCAACTCCGAACTGTCTTAAAGAGTTCACACCTGCCTGTCCGATCTCATGAGCCGGTAATTTTGTTACAAAGCTTGCATCCATACCATAGTTTGCTAAAGAGATAGCTACGTTAGCCTCTCCACCACCATAGGTAGCTCCATAGGATGTAGCCTGTACAAAACGATAATATCCTTCTGGTGCAAGACGAAGCATAATCTCACCAAATGTAACGACTTTCTTTGCCATTTTTAAATCCTCCATATTTTAAATCCGTATGTTTCATATAGTGAAACAGTGTTTCACAATTTGTAACCTCATTATAACATCATTCTCACAAATGTCAAATATGTTTTTTCAATCTTTTCAAAAATATTTTTAAATAAGGACTTTTCATTTCCTGTCCCATGCGCTATAATTTATTCAAAAGTGGTTCATATTGCAGAACTTAGTTTCGTAATATAAAACTTACAATTTTACATCTACCAGTAAAATTGTAACCGATCATTACAAACTGACAGAACCGAACTACATATTTTTTCCAAAAACAGGAGGAAAACGACTATGGATCGTAAATATGATGTCATCACATTAGGGGAAATTTTATTAAGGCTTTCTACACCGATCAATGGACGCCTTGCACAGGGCGATACATTTATGAAACATCTCGGCGGTGCAGAGTTAAATATCGCATCTGAGATCGGCCAGCTTGGTTTAAACACTGCCATCATCTCAAAAATACCAACGAATCTGCTGGCAGCCTTTATCAAGAATCAGCTGAATGCTTCCAGAGTCAGCGAGAATTATCTGATTGAAGACCATTCCGACGACAGCCGTGTCGGTATTTACTATTATGAATATGGTTCTTACCCTAGAAAGCCTCGCGTAGTCTATGACAGAAAACACTCTTCCATTAATAATATAGAAATCTCAGATGTGCCACAGACACTTTTTTATAACACCCGTCTGTTCCACACAAGCGGCATTACGCTCGGGCTCGGCGGAAAGGCACAGGATTTTGCGATCCACTGTATCAAAGAATTTAAAAAGCAGGGAACCCTGATCTCATTTGACGTAAACTATCGTGCCAATCTCTGGACCGGAGCGGAAGCAAGAAAATGCATTGAAACCATTCTTCCTTATGTAGACATTTTCTTCTGCTCTGAGGACACTGCCAGACTTACCTTTGGAAAAACAGGTACGATCAACGAGATCCAGAAATCTTTCTGTGAGGAATACCCGATTTCCGTTGTCGCTTCCACAGAGCGGACTGTCATCACTCCAAAGAAGCACAATTTTACTTCCATCATCTATTCTGCAAAAAATGATACTTATTACAGGGAAAATCCATACAATAATATTGACGTTGTGGACCGTATCGGAAGCGGCGATGCCTATGTATCCGGTGCACTATATGGTTATTTAAAACATGGGGACTGCCAGAAAGCTTTGGAATACGGCAATGCCATGGCTGCCATCAAACACAGTGTCATCGGCGATATGGTCTTCACGGACTTAGAGGAGATCGACAGCATTATCAAACAGCATAAGAATACTTCAGGCTATCAGTCTGAAATGAACCGTTAAAAAGAAGAGGCAGACCACACATTTACTGTGCTGATCTGCCTCTTTTTTGCGTAAATTCAGACAAGTTCCATGCACTCTGCCTCGAAAAATTCTGCCTCTTTCTCATCATGCGTGACAAAAAGAACAGTTTTTCCGGCAGTCTGCGTTTTTATGACTGTGGCAACTTTATCCTTCGTCTCTGCGTCAAGTCCCTGCAACGGCTCATCCATGATCAAAATATCATATTCCGCTAAAAGTGCTCTTGCAATTGCCACACGTCGTTTCATGCCGCCGCTGTACTCACTTACCGGCTTTCCTGCAACATCGTCAAGTTCCATTTCCTTTAAAAAGCCTGCAATCTCTTCTTTTGTTTTTCCGGTTGTGATATGAATGTTGGTCACCGCATCCAGATTTTCAAACAGGCGGTTTTCCTGGAATATTGCGCTGATCTTTTGATGCTCCATACCGGAAACAGTTCCCTCATCTGCCTTCTCCAATCCCATCAGAATCGATAGCAGCGTGGATTTTCCGATGCCTGATTTTCCCATAATACAGGTCATTTTTTTCTCCCTGAACGTACAGGAAAAATGATCTAACACCTGATTACGATCATATGATTTACATAAATTTTTTACTATGATATCCATTTCTTTTCTCTTTTACCAATTCACTTTTTGTTTTCTGCCATCCTTTTTGCCTTATGCACATGCGTAAACCGCAAATTATTTTACACTTAACCGATGCGCCAGCAATGACAACAGCCACTGAAAAATTTTTTCAAAAAGCACACTCACTGCAATAATGACAAATGTCCAGGCGAACAGGTCAGGTGTCTCCAGATAAATCTTTGCATTGTAAAGGTTTTCTCCGATGGAGCCTTTTGGAATGCCAATGATCTCTGCTGCGATCCCCGCCTTAAAGCACATGCCGATGGCAATTGCACAGGCAGAACGAAAATACGCAAAAAGTCCCCCAAAATAAAGGTAATACATTTTGTTCCAGAATGTCATCCGAAAGATTTTTGCCATCTCAAAAAGTTTCCGGTCCAGATGCTCAAATCCCTCCAGAAGATTTGTATAAATGATTGGAAATGCCATGATGAAAGAAATCAGTATTGACAGGTTTCTTGATGGCATCCAGATGAGCACCAGCACAATAAAAGATGCGACCGGAGTAGCCTTTAATACAGCCACCGGAAGTGCAAGGATATCGCGTATTAATTTCACATGATATGCCAATGCAGAAAGCAAAACGCCGCCTGCCGCTGCGCAGAAGAAACCAAGTGCGATGCGCTCCAGCGAAAACCAGATTGACTCCCAGAAGGAAAAGGTTCTCACCAACGAAAGCAGGCACCGCCCCACTGAAAGGGGCGATGCCAGTAATATCTGCTTGTCTAATGCCATGCTTGCAAACTGCCAGAGTAACAGCCAGAATGCAATGGTCCAGAGTTTTATTTTATTTTTCTTCCTAGTCTGCGTTGTAGTAGAAATCATCATTTGGTAATGCTCCACCGACTGCTGCCGGATTCTGTTCAAATAAAATTCCAAGATAGCTGCTTAATTTTGCTTTCATATCATTTCCGGCAATAAATGTAATGTTACATTCCGGAATTGCCTTCTCTGCTACCTGTGCTGCAACAATATCGTAGTTTCCGACAAGGACTGCCGCATCTGCCACATTGTCATTTACATAGTTTACAGAAGCCTCATACTGCTGCAAAAATGTCTCAACTGCGTCCGGATGCGCTTCAATAAAATCATTTCTTGCGATCACAACTCCGGTAATTAAGGCTGCCTTTGTATCTCCATCGCCGGAAGCCTTCTCCCACTCTTCGGTAAGGTCAAGTGCCACACGGATATTTTCATTCTGTGTCATTGCCACAGTCACAAATGGCTGTGGAAGCATTGCCACTGCATCCTCATTTGCTGCGAGTGCTGCCACACATTCAGAATGCTCGGATTTGTATTCGATTGTGACATCTTTTTCCGGGTCAATGCCATTTGCAGTCAGCATATAGTTTAATGCATATTCCGGTGTTGCACCTTTTCCGCTGGCATAGATGGTTTTTCCTTTTAAATCAGCAACACTCTGTACACTGTCGCCATTTTCCACAATATATAATACACCTAACGTATTGACTGCCAAAACGCTGACATCCACACCCTCTTTGTTGTATAAAACAGAGGCAAGGTTTGCCGGAACTGCTGCAATGTCCACATTTCCCTGCACGATCTGCGGTGTGATCTCATCCGGTGATGCTGCAATGGTAAAATTGTAATGATTTGCTCCGGTATCTCCATTGTCGGAATCATCCATCAGCTTCACCATTCCCATAGCTGTCGGTCCTTTTAAGGCGGCTACATTCACATCTGTCAATTCGCCTGCTGCTTCAGTTTCTGTACTTGCTGCTTCCTCTGTTGATTCTGTGACTGCCTCGCTGGTCTCGGTCTGCGGAGTGGCTGTATTCTCTTCCACTTTGTTTCCGCCGCATGCTGCCAGCATCACACAGGACATCATAAGAGCCAGTGCTGATACAAGTTTTTTCTTCATAATATAAATTCTCCTTCTGGTCTTAAGAATATCTCAGGTCAGTTTCTTCTTTCCTGTCAGACCGAATTTAGTATAAACGAATTTATATAGAATCACAAGTATGTTTTTTAGTACATGTTAAATATTTAACAACTTTTTTCATATAACATTGGCACATTCTTAATCTTCCACAGATTCTGTGACTCCGAGAAAGATTGGCATTTGTGTTTCTGTATCAATGATGGCATAGACAAATGGGCGGTCCAGATGTACCGTTTTTAGTTCAGGTTCATATAAGGACATCGTTTCCACCATTCCGACAACTGTTGAGGCACCCGCTTTCGTTCCCTGCTCATCAACTTCGATATAGGTTTTGTGCAGTACCATGTTGATATAGATATTTCCATTATCACTGGTTCCAATTCCTCGAAAATCTGCCTGTTCCTCATCAAATGCATCTGTCATTCCCATGTTCTGCAAGGTATCTTTTAATTCTATTGAATATTCCGACTTGAATTTTGGGATTGCTGCATCCACATCATAATCCGTGCTGACATTTTCAACAAGACCGATCAGTTTTTCTGCTGATAGATGACTGATATAATCCTCTATGCTTATCCCTTCTTTTGGAAGCAATGCCATAAAACTGTATCCATCTTCATATGGTCGGATAAAACCGGTCGTACTGTCATCTTCCAGATAATATGCCTCTGTGGAATACATCATATCCACCGTCTGCTGTGCTCCATTTTCAGAAGTAAATGTGCCTGACTCTACATCCTCCTTTTCATATGGAGACTGCCACTTTGCATCAAAAGCAATGGCATTGATCAGATACATTACCGAATTGTCTTCGATTTTTTCTAATATCTGTGGAATCATTTTTTCCGTTTTTTGCGAAACCCAGGTATTGATATCTTTTAATGTATGCTCATCAAAAGGTGCCTGATAAATTTCCGCATCAAATAATTTACTGTTTTCTGACAGGAAATCATTCTCCACATGTAAGGTGTCTGCATCTTTCAGCCAGATTGAATTTGCAATGTTTAGATGCGCATTCTCTGTATCGGCCAGTTTTTTCATATACAAAGAAAGTTCTCTGCCCTGCTGCCCTACCGGTGTTCCATCCGACAGAACCTGCTCCATCTGTGACAGCGTATCACCTTTTGCACCATTTTCTGTCATCGTAAGCGCTGTTAATACTGACAAGGGAGATATCATCTCATTTTTTCCATCCTCATATGTCTGCTGCAGCAGATTCATGGCAAACTGACAGTATCGGTATCGGTAACCGAAGGATGTTTCTGTGCTGTCATCTTCCGCTTTCTTTTCTGTCGTATCAGCCTCTGCCTGCTGATCCTCATTTCCTGTATGATCGGCGTTTTGTTCACTGTCCTTTGACTGTTGCGGCGTCAACCGCTTCGTCGTATCAGATAATCCACTGCCACACCCGAATAATCCTAACGTCATACATCCGATCAAAATTGTAACCAGTTTTCGTTTCATATGCTTTGTCCTCCCTTTTCGAAGATTATGTAAATATGTTCTTCTGCTATTGTTGTCTTTCTATAAGGAAAGACGCTGATTTTTACAGTTGGTTACAAAAAAAATCACTGTTTTCTTCCACCTTACAGAAAATTCCTGCCCCAAAACCTCCTTTAATCCAACGGCACTGCATACAGATAGGAAATCTCCTCTTCATCCCGCAGCTGCAATAATTTTTCCTTCTGGCAAACGATTGAAAATCCATAAATACGCAGTCCATCCTGCTTTACACTCTCGATCATCATATCGTAAGGAATTTCCTGATACTCATTTAAAATCTTCACAATCTCCGGATGATCGCGCAGATAGCTCAAAAGACTGATAAAATGCGTCTCCATTTTCTCTGTATCCTCTGACATATGCCAGCTGTCTGTATCCGCACGATTATCAAGCTGGCAGAGATATGGATAAGTCTCCCTGTCCCAGTCGATGCAGCTTCCACTTGGATTAATCAGCATCCCAACCGGTACAGAGTCACACATATAGCCATCTTCATCGGATGTATAGACTGCACACCACAGCTGTGCGTCCATCTCCCTGTTTTTCGCCCAATTATAAAAATCTGCATAACTGGTCAGTTTTTCCAGAGACGCATATGCAATGTAATACGCATTATCATCCAGTTTCTCAATAGACGCATATGCTTCCCCCTCACTTCCTGCCGGTCCCCAGAATTGTCTGGTATCTTCGTCGAAAAAATGCATTCTAGAGTATTCTTCCACCTCTTCCGGCACCATAAATGTATTTCCATAAGGCATTTTGAACTCATCTGTATTATAAAGCGTCAGCTTCCCACGCTTTAGCCTGCCGTTGACGGTTGTAAATTTTCCGCCAAATGAAATCCCCTGCGGAATAGAAATATTGTATGTTCCATAACCCTCTGCCACCGCATTGACTGTGTTCCGGTAACTGCCCGGCCAGAACAGTTCGGAATATACAGAAAGGTCAAGGCTCATCCGTGTTGTTGTAATATCACTGCCTTCGCCTATTCCCACCACTTCATTTGGATTATAGTAAAAAGCCGATACAACCTGCGGCAGAACAAAGATCACACAGAGCACGACGGCAAGCACGCCTGTTCCGACGATCGCACCCATTTTCAAAAAAGTTCGCCGGATCGTTTTCTGTATCATTTTTACAAAACGCTGTTCCTCTTCGGATTCTGCACCATTGCCCTGCACAAAAACCTCTTCTTTCTCCTGCCCTTGAAGTACTTCGAGTCCCGGAATCTCCTCTTTTTCATAGAGATACTCACTGATAGCTTCCTGCTTCTCAATGGCATGTTCCACTTCATCTGTCTGTGCCTTGTCTAATTTTCCTTCCTGATATAATTTTAACAATTCACGATAAGTCATAGTTATGATCCTCCATGTAAGTCCGCAGTTCACGCTTTGCCCGATATGACAGTACCCGTACATTTTCCGGTGTCATTTTTAAGATCGCCGCAATCTCTTTCTGTGACAGTCCGCCAAAATACTGCATCAGCAGAATCTCCCGTTTCCGTTCTTCCAGTTCATTCATTGCCTGATAAAGAAGCCTGTTTTTCTCCTCTTTCAAAATGCCTTCCAGAACCTCCTGCGATGCGGTATTCTGTATCTGTTGCACTTCACCAAGCGGTACTTTCTCTTTTTCCCTGCGGTAATAATTGAAAAAAAGATTGCGCGCAACCAGATACAGCCATGCACGCATGTTTGTGTGGTCATCCGGCAGCGAAAGCAGTGCTTTTAAAAAAGTTTCCTGCAAAAGATCCTCCGCAAGACTGCTGTTTTTGCACAAAGAGTAGAGGTAAAGATATATTTCTTTGCGGTATTTCTGATATAGCTGCTTTAATATATCTTTTTCCATGACTCCTCCTCTCCCGTATAAAAACGACCATCCCCATTCCTGTGACTCAGCCTGCGCTTTTGGAACTTTATCTATATAACAATCCTTTTTGAAAAATGTTACACGGAAATTTTATTTTTTACTTCCAGTCGTTTTTCCCCTTTGCGGTCAACACAGCTCACGCAATACCATGAGCAGTTCCTCCTCCGTCAGATTCTTCGTCTGGATGGTAAACGTCACACCTTCCTTTGTAAAAATCGCGAGATAACATTCATCCTCCGCTGCAAGACGTGCGATTGTCACTTCCCTATTATTGATCACAGAAGTTTTTAAATCATCATCCTCAAATTCCGTGATAATCCCGGATTCCATCGTGCGGACACCGATCTCAAGGCTTCTGTTTCCATCCTCACTCTCATACAGAAATGTATTATTATCATCCACTACCTGATGATCTTTATTATAATAAATACTTCTTTCAGCCGTGGTCTGATTTTTCTCTTTTTCCCCGTCCAATGGCTGTATACTGCTTTGTACATAGGCTGTATCTGTATCATGCTCCTCTGCATATGCCACAAGATTTTCCGGCAGATTTTTTGGAAAAACAGTCACTCCATAATACTGCTCTAATTCCTCTGCACTCATACGCTCTTCCTGTCCATTCCCCACATCGATCGCAATCGTTGTCAGTTCACTGACCTCGTTGATCGTGATCTGCTCGTCTGTATCTGCAAAAGATTCTGACTCCACACTCTCTGTCTGTTCCTCTTCCGCCTTTGCCACTGCAGTTTCGTTCCCCTCGTTTGGGGCTGATGCACCTTCGTTCATCCCTTCTGCGACAGCACTTTCTGTCTCTGCGCCTGTATCTTTGTTCTGCACCCACAGATCAAATGATACCACTGCTCCAGCCAGCAGAATACACACGCACGCTGCCATTGCGGTGAAATGCTTAAGATTTCTCTTTTTCTGTGCTGCTTTGCTCCACTGTTCCGCTTCTTTTACATAAGCCGGATCGATTTTTCCGATTGCATCTATCCAGTCCGTATTTTTCATAATGCATAGCCCTCCTTTTTCAGATAGTCCAGCAATTTACCCCTGACACGAAAAAGTGTTGTCTTCACCTTTCCCTCACTGCATGCACAGCGCTCTGCAATCTCTGTAATGCTATCAAAATACCAGTATCTCCGCACAAACATCACGCGGTGCTCCTTCGGGAGATTTTTGAGGAAATGATTGATACACGCCACTAATTCCTGTTCCTCTATGTAGTGCGATGGCTCTTTTTTGTCCACCTGATCTGTCAGTTCATCAAAAATAAACTCCACTTCCCCTTTTCCTCTTTTTGCCGTATGCAGTTTCCGGTATCGGTCCAGACTTAAATTTCTTGTGATCGCACCTAAAAACGCAGATAAAATTGCCGGTCTCTCGTCCGGCATAGCGTTCCACGCCCTCAGCCAGGTGTCATTGACACATTCTTCACAATCTTCTTTATTCAAAAGAATATTTTTCGCAATCCTGCCACAATAACTGCCGTATTTCTCTGCCGTGTGTCTGATCGCACCCTGATCTCGGTTCCAATATAAATCAATAATCTTTTCATCTTCCATTGCACGTATCCTCATGTTCCCCATTGTTTTTACACGGATTTATTTCATTTTCTCATATTTCTCTTCACCTGGAAAGACGCAAATGAATTGGATTGGTTACACAAATTTTACACATATCAAAAAATCCGCACCTTATTTTTAAGGCTGCGGATTTTCTGATCTCTGCTTTTCTATAAACTAACCAAATCTCAAACTGTCCCCATGATTCAAAATCGGTGCACTGTACAAAAACAACACATCCTGATATTCCGTGTCCCCTAAAAGCTCCAGTGCATGCGAAGCTGAGACATACCGGAGGTCAACCAGCGTTACTTCCTCATAATACTCCGCTAAAAGCGGTGCGATACTGCTGCCAAAAGAATCCCTAAACAGCAACAGCTTCTTTCCATTATGGCACTCCGGATTCTGAATGGTCAGAAGCGCTCTTGCACCCCACAGGTAAAAATCATAATCATCCATCCCACCGATTTTTTCCGGTGCATAGACACTTACGTTCTGTTTTCTTTCATAATCATAGACCTGCATCCGCTCTATGGACGGATCTGTCCGGTAAAAAATTGTATCCGGTGTGGTTTTCCATGCAGAGGCTGCCCCGTAAGCTCCGACAAAATCCTCCGTGGCAATCTGCCAGCCGTCAGATATTGTATTGGTCTGCTGTCCCATAGACTGTACAAGCGTGTCCACTACATCTGTAATTCTTTCCTGTTTCCAGTGCAGATCCGTGCGGTAATAATCTTTCAGATGCAGCTTACCGTATAAACTGATTTTCTGTGCCGAAGGAATCTCCGCCTGTATCATCTCATCCAGCCTTGTATAATCCAGTATTGGATACTGTTTATCTGCCAGATAATAATTTTTGTCCGGGATGACTGCGACATAACAATCTGCGTTCTGAAATTGTTCTGTGCAGAGCTTCTCTATGGAATCTGCCACTCTGCCCACATTCTTTTCATTTAATTGTGCCTCCAGATGATAAATTCCATCCTCAACTTTAAAATAACCATTGGTATCCGCTTTTCCCAAAAGTGCCGTCTCCGTCTCCGCTTTCACTGTGCGCAATCCGTCCCGCACCGGAAACTGCTCGGAAAAATACGTTTCCAACTGCTCCATATACGTTCCATCCCAAAAAGCAGCCACTGTAAATGCCGGTTTCTTCGCAAGTTTCCGTCTCTCCGTCTTAGAAACCGCCTGATCCGGCAGCAGAAACGCCGCCACCGGGACACAGACAAGTGAGAGCAGAAAAACAACTGCTGCTATTTTTTTCTTCCAATCCATGCTTCTGCCCTCCTCATTAACGATCCGGTGTCAGATAAATGTGGTTTCCCACTCACTCTCCCTAAAACCGGAAATATAAAAATGGATGTACCGAACTTCCCAGTAAAAATGCCGTAGCAAGCACCAGCCCTGTCAGTATATAACAGCTCTGTAACAGCCATCCTGACTTTTTCCACATGTTTGTATTTTTTAATCTCTGAACGCACATCGCAGGAACCGGTGTCGCACCAGCACATGCGATGAGTAAAAGTATCAGACAGCTCTTTATCTCATAAGCAGCCATCGGTGTCATTGCATTCCCGTAACATCCGGATAATCCTAAAAACTGTTCTTTTATCTCACGGACACCCTCCACACGGAAAATAACAAAACTAAAAAGGACGACCAGAAGAACATAACCATGTTCTATGCTGTTTCTGGCACAGGTCAGAAACATATTTTCCCTGTTACCACCATTACTGTCATTATTTTCGGATACGTCTGCTATTTTAAAGGATCTTTCTTTCCATTTTCTTCCAATTAATTTCTCTGCACTTAAGAATACGCCAAAATACAATCCCCACAGCGCAAAATTCCATCCTGCACCGTGCCACAGCCCACTGAGCAGCCAGACCACGAACATATTAAAACACCATCGCAGAACGCTCACCCGGTTGCCGCCCAGTGGGATATAAAGGTAATCGCGGAACCAACCGCCCAGCGTCATGTGCCATCTGCGCCAGAACTCCGAGATACTTTTTGAGATAAAAGGATACCTGAAATTCTCCGGGAACGTAAAACCTAACATTTTTCCAAGTCCGATTGCCATATCACTGTAACCGGAGAAATCATAGTAAAGCTGTAACACAAATGCGAGGGCAAGCACCCAGTAACCCAATGTGCCGATCCCTGCGCCTTCCGCACGAATTCCTGTTGTCACGACTGCTTCCGTTTTTGCTGCTGTTTCAGATATATTTTGCAGTGCCGAGACAAGCGGTGCAAGGGAATCTGCGATCAAAACCTTTTTACAGAGGCCACAGACGAACCTTGCCGCACCTTCCCCGGTTTTTTCCCATGTGATCTCCCGGTGTTTTAATTCCGCCTGCACGGATTGAAAGCGGACGATCGGTCCGGCGATCAACTGTGGAAACATCGTCACATATGCCGCAAAATCAACAAAATTGTGTTCTGCCGCAACCTCTCCCCGGTAAACATCCACATAATAACTGATGATCTGAAACGTGTAAAAACTGATGCCGACCGGAAGTGCGATCTGCACCATCGGAACATGTGTACCGAGAATCCTATTTACACTGTCTGCCAGAAAATCCATATATTTAAAAAATACCAGCAATCCCAATGTCATTGCCGTAAAAATCCCGACCACAAGCCTGTCATGTCCACCCTTGTATTTTCCGGATCTGTCTGCCGGATCAGCAGCACAGACACACTTCTTCTGTCTCTGATATTCGATGCATCTTCCACCCATATAGCCGGCTGTAACAGAAAAAAGGAGCAGCACACTGTATTTTGGCTCCCCCCACAAATAAAAAACGAAGCTTGCCAGAAACAGTATCAGATTTTTCACTTTTGCCGGTGTCAGATAATAGATCACTAATACCGCCGGTAAAAAATAGTATAAAAACGTAATACTTGAAAAAAGCAAGCTTCGCACCACCTTCTGTATTTATTTTTTTAACGCTAAAAACGCTTCTTTTGCTGCATCTGCAACATCTTTGTCTGCCATGATGAATAAAATCACGTCGCCAACGTTTTCCACAACAACGCTCTCTGCTTCAACACATATCCACTTTGCCGGATCGGCATTTTCCTCTAAAAGCTTCTTGGCAGCCTCGATATCCTGATCTTCACTTACCCGGAGCAATACACACTGATAAGCAATCGAGGACATCATCGGTGCAGAGTACACGGAATCCGTATAATCAATCTCTGTCGTTCCTAAAATATATTCTTCTTCTGCTTCGGTAATCTCCACGTTTTCAAAATCATCTGTGTAGCTGAAGTAATCGTCATCTGTTTTTGCTGTTTTATAAATCTCATCCAGAATGTCTGCACAGCTTCCCTCCAGATTTGCCGATGTATCCAGTTCACCCTCTGTTGCCTCTGCAGTGATATTTCCATCATCTGCAACCGAATCTCCGGTTTTATTTCCACACGCAGCAATGGAAAGTGTCATTGCCGCCAGCAGAATCCATGCTATTTTTCTCTTCATATTCCCTCTCATTCCGGCGTGCGCAGACGCCCCAAAATTCATTTTCACAATCCATTGTGATGTGACCATCATTATACTATAGATTGTTCCCTTTTCCTAATGAATTTTTTCTTAATATCCGAGGAAATTTCTGGATACTTTATGATTTTGCAGTCAGAACCGATACAAACTGAAATCTCTGAATCAAATTAA
>ERZ791912.906-NODE-906-length-15754-cov-56.502580_pt1 | contig 15754 bp, 13 predicted proteins | sample MGYA00510141_ERZ791912 | MGnify/ENA primary metagenome ERZ791912 (study PRJEB30046, sample SAMN00792082) | human gut metagenome | study: EMG produced TPA metagenomics assembly of the A metagenome-wide association study of gut microbiota in type 2... | reverse complement strand
CATTATCTCTACATCCTCTCGATGGATGGCAGAAAGATGAAGCAGAATCTGGAAGCTGACAAGGCTTATCTGCTGGAAAAGATGTCGAAGATGACCGGTGATTTCACCATCTATGGCAAGGCTCGTGCTGCCGTGGTGCTCGCCAAGAACTGTCAGCAGAATGCTGCCTACCGCGAGAAGGCAGGCGAATATCTGCAGAGCGTGAACGAATATGCCGTTTACCGAGAGGAGATGGGCCGCTACTACGATACCCGCAAGGCACTCTACAGCTGGAGAAACTATAAGATTCCTACCCAGGTATCCGTGATAGAGGCGATGCAGATGCTGAAGCCGAACGACAAGCAGACCATCGAGGAACTGCAGCGCTGGCTCCTGATGTCGAAACGTACCCAGGTTTGGGATACGCCAGTGAACACCGTGGATGCTGTCTACGCCTTTATGAAGGGCAATGAGAGCAACTGGAGCAGGAAGGCTGAGAATGCCGTTCTGAAACTGGATGGCAAGCTGCTCCCGATGCCGCAGGATTCTACTACGCTGGGTTATGTCAAGACCGAAAAGGCGGGTAAGGCATCTACTCTGAGCATCAACAAGAAGAGCGATTATACCAGTTGGGGTGCCGTGTATGCAGAGTTCAAGCAGCCGCTTAGCGAAATAGCCTCTGCCGAATCGGGCATCAAGGTGCGCCGTGTCATCGTTCCTGCTGAATCGCAGGGCAGGGGCAAGGCGCAGGCGAAAGTGGGCGAGAAGGTGAAGGTAACACTCATCATCACTGCCGACCGTGACTACGACTTCGTGCAGATCATGGATAAGCGTGCCGCCTGCCTGGAACCAGTCAACCAGCTGAGTGGCTATCAGTGGAATTTGGGTTGCTATGTTTCTCCAAGAGACAACACAACAAATTTCTATTTCGATCGTTTATCTAAAGGTAAGCACGTCGTAGAAATGGAATACTACGTGGATAGAAAGGGCGACTATCAGGGCGGAACTTGCACAGCAAAGTGTACCTACAGTCCTGAATTTGGTGGTCGCACGGAGACTTATGAGTTGAAAGTTAACAATTAATAGTTAATAGTTATTAGATTGATAATTAAGAATAGAATAGTATGAAACGGATGAATATATTGATGCTCTCAGCGCTGTTGGCGCTGCCGGCATCGGCACAGAAGATAGCAACCCAGCACGAGGTGGTAGACTGCGGACAGGTGGTTTTTCGCCATCCCGTAACGGCTGAGTTCATGATGAAGAACGAGGGCAACAGACCTCTGGTTATCCACAACATGTTGAAAAGTTGTGGCTGCACCGAGGTGCAATACCCTAAGAAGAGCATTGCCGCAGGCGAGAGCTTCGTGGTAAAGGCGGTGTATGATGCCAAGCAGATGGGTACCTTCAACAAGCAGGTATGCCTCTACACCAATGCCGCTGACGAACCTTTCATTCTTACGATGCGAGGCAAAGTGGTGAGCAATGTGGTGGATTTCGCTGGTCCGTATGATGAGATGCTGGGCGAAATCAAGTCGGATGCCCAGGAGGTGGAGTTTGATGACGTGAACCGTGGCGACCGTCCTGTTCAGCGCATCCATATCTTCAACCCTACCGAGCGGATGATGGAGCCGGTGGTAATGCATCTGCCTAGCTACCTGCAGGCACAGGTTTCTCCATCCAAGGTGGCACCGCATCGTGCTGCCGAGGTTATCCTGATGCTGGATTCCAGAAAACTGCGTGACTTCGGTTTGAACCAGACTTCCATCTATCTGGGTGAGCGCCCTGGCGACAAGATTGCCCCAGAGAAGGAAATCGTGGTTTCTTCCGTTCTCCTGCCTGCTTTCGAAAACATGACGGCAGAGAAGAAGGAGATGGCTCCAAAGGCTGAACTTTCAACCACCGACCTCGACCTGGGCAGCTTCGGCAGCAAGAAGAAACTGAAGGGCGAGGTGCTGATTACCAACAACGGTAAGTCGACGCTCGAAATCAGAAGCATGCAGATGTTTACCATGGGCTTGCAGGTGAATTTGAAGAAGAGCAAGATTGAACCGGGAGAATCCGTGAAGATGAAGGTGACCGTGGTGAAGGCCAACTTGAAGAAGTCGCGTGCCAAGAAGAATCCACGTATCCTGATGATTACGAATGATCCGGACAATGCGAAGATTGTAGTAAAGATTCATGTACATTAAACTTTAAAAAACGTGCAGATAGAAATAGATAACGGCAGTGGTTTCTGCTTTGGCGTGACCACTGCCATCAAGAAAGCTGAGGAAGAGTTGGAGAAGGGCAGTAAGCTTTACTGTCTGGGTGACATCGTGCACAATGGTATGGAGGTGGAGCGCCTGCATGAGGCTGGTCTGACCACCATCGACCATGATGAGATGAAGGAACTCCACGGTGTGAAGGTTTTGCTTCGTGCCCACGGAGAGCCACCCGAGACCTATGCCCTTGCCGAACGCAACAACATCGAGATTATCGATGCCACCTGCCCTGTGGTGCTCCAGCTTCAGCGCCGCATCAAGAAGCAGTATGTCAACAATCCCGAGGCGCAGATTATCATCTTCGGCAAGAAGGGACATGCCGAGGTGCTGGGCTTGGTGGGTCAGACCGAAGGTCATGCCATCGTGGTAGAGAAGTTGGAGGATGTGGAGCATCTAGGGGAGATAGGCAAGCTGGATTTCAGTCGCGACATCGCTCTCTATTCCCAGACCACCAAGAGTCTCGACGAGTTCCATCGCATCATCGAATATTGCCAGGAACATATTGTGGAGGGTGCCAGCTTCAAGAGCTTCGACACCATCTGCAGACAGGTGGCCAACCGCATGCCGAATATCGCCAACTTTGCCAGCAAGCATGATGTCATCCTCTTTGTCAGCGGCAGGAAGAGTTCGAATGGTAAGGTGCTCTTCAAGGAATGCAAAAGCGTAAATGCCAACAGCTATCAGATAGAGAGTGCTGATGAAATCAACATGGATTGGTTCAAGGGTGTAGATACCGTGGGCATCTGTGGTGCTACCAGTACGCCAAAATGGTTGATGGAAGAATGCAAGGAGAAAATCATCAACGAAACATTATAATTATAATAAGATATAGACAGAAAAAGTATAAAATAAAAAATAGGTGATAAATCTTCTCCCGAGGACTTATCACCTTTAAAAAACAGTAATTAACTCAAAATTTATAATCTATATCATTACTACCTTGTCATTGTGTTTGCAAAAATAAAAAATAATTTGGGTTTCCACAACACTCATTCTTTGAAATGGCATTTTTAAAGCACAAATATTTTATTTTAAGATATTTTTGCAAAAATATAACGCAGAAAGTGATTGTTCTGCGATAGCGATTGAATTCTCAATCTTTTATTTTGCGATAGCTTTCTGATATTGCTCCATGAGCCATGCCTTCTGCTCAGGAATTGTCATCTCGCTATTGTCCAGCGTGATGGCATCATCTGCCTTGCGGAGTGGGGAGGTTTCACGATGGGTGTCGATGTAGTCTCTTTCCTCCACATTCTTCAGAATGGCGTCGAAGTCGGCTGGCATGCCCTTCTCCTTCAGTTCGTCGAAGCGGCGCTGTGCTCTCACCTGCGAACTTGCCGTAACGAAAATCTTCAGTTCGGCGTTAGGGAATACGGTGGTGCCGATGTCACGGCCATCCATCACGATGCCCTTGTCTTCGACCATCTTCTGCTGCTGAGCCACCAGCGCCTCTCTTACGAAAGGAACGGCTGCCACAGGACTTACGTGGTTGGAAACCTCCAACGAACGGATTTCCTTCTCCACCAGTTCGCCGTTGAGATAGCAGTCTGGGCGACCGGTAGTAGCGTTAAACTTGAACGAAATCTGGATGTTCGGCATCTCGGCTTCCAGTTCCTCCACCTTCACCTTGCCATCCTCCTCAAAGAGGTTGTGGCGCAGGGCGTAGAGGGTTACCGAACGGTACATGGCGCCTGTATCCACATACACATAACCTATCTCCTTGGCAAGATCCTTTGCCATCGTACTCTTTCCGCAGGAAGAGTAACCGTCTATTGCGATTGTAATCTTCTTCATCTTTATTTAATTTATAATTTACAGTTTATAATTTATAGTTTACAGCCGGTATTTACAGCTTGTAGTTTACGTTTATCAGCAGGCTGCTGCTACTTACATGATATTTTCCGTAAGCCACGTTGATGTGGAAGCGCTCCAGGTTGATACCGCCACCAAATGAGAAGCCGGCTCCATGACTGCTTTCCTCGCCTTCGGTGCCGTTCGAAATCTGCATCTCGTCGGCTCTGCGGGCATTGTAGCCGCCGCCCAGCCAGAGGTTGTCGCCCAGCAGCAGTTCGGCACCTACCACAAGATGGTTCTTCAATCCTTTGTCCCAGTGGTTCAGGTTCACCAGTGTGCCCGATACTCTGAACGGCATGTTTTCGAATCCCTTGGTTACACCCACCTGCAGGTCTATCGGCATCTTTTCGTAATCCTCGTTGTAAGCCTTCAGCTGTCCGCCCAGGTTCTTTGCCACGGCAGAAAGCGACAGCTCCTGGTCGGGATCGTAATAGTTCAGACCCAGGTCGAAGCCCACGCCGATGGAATTGTAGTCGCCGATGTAGGAAGTGATGAACTTCGCCGAGATACCACCCACGAAGTTCTTGCCCAGCATGTAGGAAAAATGTCCTGCCAGGGCAATATCCTTCGCCGAGAATTCACCCATCTGGATGTTGTTCTCATCGGTCTGCTTCATCTTTCCGTAATCCACATAGTTTGCCGAAACCGCCCACGACGCCTTCTCCTTCACGATGCGGTTGAAGGAAGCCGATGCCACGTTCACCCCCGACATGTAGTTCATGTAGTTGAGGTTGATGGTCTTGTCGCTTACCGAAGCCAGCAGAGCCGGATTATGGAAAACGAGGGCTTCATCATCTTCTATCAAGGTGATGTTGTCGCCTCCCAAGGCTGCGGCATGAGCACTTACGGGCAGTCGGAGGAAGTTATATCCAGTTTGGCTCTCTTGAGCACCCATTTTTGTCGCAAAAAGCGTCAATATAATGGAAAAAACGATTTTTTTCATTTAAATACTTTAATTCTTTGGCAAAGATACTGCTTTTTTGAGAAATAAGACGTAAATTTGCATTGTTTTCGTAGAAAATAACGAAATGAATCGATAAATATTGCAGATTCTGGCTGAAAAAGCAGCTGCGGACATGCAATTAGGCTAAGTTAATGACGATTGAAAAGTGGAAATAAAAAAAACAAATAATGCACAGTTGGAGGACAAGAGGCTTACCTTCTTCCTCATCGGATTGCTCATCGCATTCACATTCCTCTTCGTGGGACTCCAGTATCAGAGAGGACCGCAGGGAGAGGAAGACCTGACCGAGGACTTTGAAGACCTGGCGCAGGACCTGGATATGCAGACGCCACCCGACCAGAAGGATATGGTGAGTGCTGAGGCTATGTCGAAGGCTCCTGCCTCGGAGGCTATCACGCAGGAAGTGAAGCCCACCGAACAGCAGCAGGTGCAGAAGGCTCCCGAGAAGATAAGTACCACCACCAGCGAACTGGTGATTGGCGACGGTTCGGGAGTGGTGGAAGGTGCCGACGTAAAGGAGGCGGCTCCTGAAACGGCAGTAGACAACGCCGCCGGACAGGAACAGCCCATCAAGTTTACCGTGGTGCAGAAAATTCCGGAGTTCCCTGGTGGCTGGTCGGCTTTCATGCAGTGGCTTACCAAAAACCTGAAATATCCTGAGTCGGCACGTAAGAACAAGATTCAGGGCACCGTGGTGGTTTCCTTCATCGTGAACAAGGATGGCAGCATCGCTAGCACCAAGGTAAGCACATCGGCTGACCCCGTGCTCGACGCCGAGGCGCTGAGGGTGATGAAGATGATGCCGAAGTGGAAGCCGGGCATGGACCGCAACAAGGTGTGCCGCACGATGATTGCCGTCCCAGTGGTATTCAAATTATAAATCATTCTGAAATTATAAAATATAAATTATAAATTATACATTAATATGAAGACATCTGATGAATTCTTAAGCATGGTGAATGAGTTCCTGGCTAACTTGCCATACGACCGCAAACCATATTCTCTATATGAGCCAGTGAAGTATGTTCTCTCTCTGGGAGGCAAGCGCATTCGTCCGGTTCTGATGCTCCTGGGCTACAACATCTTCAAGGAAGACCCGGAGAAAATCCTCATGAACGCCATCGCTTTGGAGACTTATCACAACTATACCTTGCTCCACGACGACCTGATGGACAATGCCGATCTTCGCCGTGGTCATGAAACCGTTCACAAGAAGTGGAACGCCAATACCGCCATCCTTTCGGGCGACAGTATGCTGGTGCTTGCCTACGACCGCATGGCTCAGTGCGACGACAAGCATCTTGCCAAGGTGATGAAGCTCTTCACCACCACAGCCCTGGAAATAGGCGAGGGTCAGCAGTATGACATGGAGTTTGAAACCCGCAACGACGTGAAGGAAGAGGAGTATATCGAGATGATCCGCCTCAAGACCAGCGTACTCCTGGCTTGTGCCCTGAAGATTGGAGCCATCCTGGCTGATGCTTCTGAGGAGGATGCTGATAATCTCTATAAGTTTGGCGAGCAGATTGGTCTGGCTTTCCAGTTGCAGGATGATTACCTGGATGTCTATGGCGATACAAAGGTATTCGGCAAGGCGATAGGTGGCGACATCACATCGAACAAGAAGACTTTCATGCTCATCAACGCCTTCAATCATGCCAACGATGCCCAGCGTGCGGAACTGCAGAAGTGGGTGGATGCCCAGGAGTTCGACCGCGAGGAGAAGGTGGCAGCCGTAACCCGTCTCTACAACGAGATTGGCATCGACAAGTTGGCGCAGGATAAGATAGCCTACTACTTCGAGCAGAGCAAGAAGTATCTGGATGCCGTGAATGTGCCTGCCGAGCGCAAGGAGGAGTTGGCGAAGTATGCACAGAAAATGATGAAGCGCCAGTACTAGTTAATAGTTTAAAGTTGATAGTTAATAGTTGACAGTTCAATGTTCAAAGTAATAGATACGCATACTCATCTCGATGCAGAAGAGTTTAATGAGGATAGGGCGGAAGCTTTCGCTCGTGCCAGAGAAGCGGGGGTAGGCAAGGTGTTCTTGCCTGCCATCGACGTGAAGACTACGCACGCCGTGCTGGCATTGAGTCGGGAATATCCGGGCTACGCCTATCCTATGATTGGTCTGCATCCCGAAGAGGTGAAGGCTGACTGGAAGGAGCAGTTGGCTGAACTCAGGAAGATGCAGATTTCCGATTTTATCGCCATCGGCGAAATCGGACTGGATTATTACTGGAGTCGTGAATTCGAGCACGAGCAGCTGGAGGCATTCGAAGAACAGGTGAAGTGGGCGATAGAAACCCGTCTGCCCCTGATGATTCATTGCCGCAAGGCACAGAACGAGATGGTGCACTTGCTTCGCCAGTATCAGAAAGATCTGCCTGGTGGCGTGTTCCACTGCTTCACCGGCAATCAGAAAGAGGCAGAAGAGCTTCTCTCGTTCGATAACTTCGTGCTGGGCATCGGCGGTGTATCCACCTTCAAAAGCAGTCATCTGAGAGAAGATCTCCCTGCCGTGGTGCCGATGAATCGCATCGTTTTGGAAACCGACTCTCCTTATATGGCGCCCGTCCCATTCCGAGGAAAGCGCAACGAGAGCGCCTTCGTGGTAGAAGTACTTAAAACCTTGGCGAAAGCCTATGGCGTAAGCGAAGAAGAATTTGCCAAGCAAACCAATGAAACCGCAGAAAGAGTATTCCATATAGAATAAATATAAACTTTTAAAATATAAATCCTTAACCAAACTATTCATTATGACTAGAAAAATGTTGATGGCAGCCCTCCTGATGGCTGCATTTGCACAGGGCACTCAGGCACAAGACCTGAGCGGCCAGCGTTCTGAAAAGCAGGACGTGCACATGATTCCTGGTAAGAAACTGGATCATCACGGACTCATCGTGAGTCCTACACCACATCTTCTGAATGTGGATGCTGCTAACCGACTCGACCTGCAGAAGGGTGTCAAGGTAATCGACAAGAAAGGCAAGTTTGCCGACGACGTGAAGTTCCTTACCGCCAACGCCAAGGGCGTTCGCCTGACCATCGATTTCGGTGGAAAACTGGCAGCCAAGGCTGGCGTTAAGCCTGTTTCCGGTGCCTACAGCCTGAAGGCTGATGCCAAGGGAATCCAGATTGTGGGCTACGATGAGCGTGGTGCCTACTATGGTCTGCAGACTCTGCGCCAGATTGTAAACAGCGAGATGGCGAAGGGCCAGATGCCTTACACCACCTGTAATGACTACCCAGATCTTCCAAACCGTGGTGTGGTAGAAGGTTTCTATGGCGAGCCTTGGTCTCATCAGGTGCGTCTTTCCCTCATCGACTATTACGGAAAGAATAAGATGAACACCTATCTCTATGGTCCGAAGGATGACCCATATCACAGCTGTCCTAACTGGCGCCTGCCTTATCCTGAGAAAGAGGCTAAGAACATCAGCGAACTCGTTCAGGCTTGTCGCCGCAACCGAGTGGACTTCGTGTGGGCTATCCATCCGGGACAGGACATCAAGTGGAACGAGGAAGACTATCAGAACCTGGTTCACAAGCTCGATTTGATGTACGACCTCGGTGTGCGTTCTTTCGCCATCTTCTTCGATGATATTTCCGGCGAGGGTGCCAACCCGGTAAAGCAGTCGGAACTTCTCAACCGACTCGAAAAGGAATTTGTAAAGGCTAAGGGCGATGTTGCTCCGCTCGTGATGTGTCCTACCGATTACACCCGTCTCTGGGCGAATCCAAAGCCAACCGGTTCTCTCGCCATCTTCGGCAACACCCTCGACCCATCCATCAATGTATTCTGGACGGGTGATGTGGTTTGCAGTGACTTGACCCGCGAGACTCTTGACTGGGTGAATTCCCGCATCAAGCGCCCGGCTTACTACTGGTGGAACTTCCCTGTAACCGATTATGCCCGCCATATCATCATGCAGGGTCCTACCTACGGATTGCAGACCGATCTGACCAACAAGGATCTCTGCGGATTCGTCAGCAACCCGATGGAGCACGGAGAGGCATCCAAGCTGGCGCTCTATGGTGTAGCCGACTATACCTGGAACATCGCCAACTATAATCCGCTCGACAACTGGGAGCGTGGCTTGGTAGATCTTACTCCAGAGGCACACGAGGCATATCGCACCTTCGCCATGCACTCTTGCGATACCGAGACCGGTTATCGCCGCATCGAATCATGGGAGACCAAGAGTTTCCGCATCGATAACTTCACAGATGCAGAGTTCAATGCCTTGCAGAGTGAGTTTGTAAGAGTGAAGAATGCGCCTGCCCAAATGGAGGCCAACTGCAAGAATGCCCTGCTGATGAAGGAACTCCGTCCATGGCTCACAGAGTTTGGCAAGTTGGGCGACCGTGGCTTGAAGACCATGACTCTCATCAAGGAATATAAGGCTGGCAACGACCAGGCTTTCTGGGATGGCTATGTCAACAACCGCATGAGCAAGGAAGATGTGGCTGCCTACGAGAAGCACAAGTCTGGTACCATGGTATTGCAGCCATTCTACGAGCAGTCGATGGACGACATGGCATCTGGCTTCTTCAAGAAGTTGACCGGCAAGGTTCCTGCCTTCTATAAGGGCATCGGTACCTATGCCACTTTGAGAACCACCCAGAGCAAGGCGATGTTCGACAACGATTCTACTACCTATTATACATCGGGCAACGGTCAGAACACAGGCGACTGGATTGGTGCCGACCTAGGCTGCGTGCGTCAGGTATCAGAGGTAAGAATCCTCCAGGGCCGCAACTCTGTGGATGATGTGGATTACTTCGACAACACCGTATTGGAGTATTCTCTGGACAGAAAGGAATGGAAGGCGCTGACAGGCGAGTTGAAAAAACAGTATATCATCAACTGGAAGACCGACACCCCTGTTGAGGCTCGCTATATCCGCATCAAGAAGTTGAAGTCAGACAAGCGCAACTGGGCTGCTGTCCGTACCTTCGAGGTGAACCCAACCACCCCAGAGCGTCTGAATTTCCCTGTTGAGGCTGGCAATCAGCAGGCAGCGATGTATGGTTTTGATGAGAATCCATGCACATCTTTTGCCAACGATGGTGTACTTTCGTTTGGTGTAGAGAAGGATGTAAAGGGTTACACCCTGCTCTTGAAGTTGGCTCCAGGCAAATCATTGGTATGTCGCCAGCTGAATGCCAAGGGCAAGGTTTTGGCAACAACCCTCATCGACCAGTCGTTCTGCAAGATAGAATTGGTGAAGAAGGCAGCGAAGATTCAGCTGGATGGTTCTGCCGAAATCTTCGAGATTATTCCTGAGAAATAGGATTATTATATAACAAAAATGATGATCTCGCATTTTGCCAGGTCATCTTTTTTGTTTTGATAAGGGGTTATATGCCACAAAATGGTGGTGTATAGCCCCTTTGTTTAATTTGAAAAACGCAGAAAAAGAGGGGGAAATTTTGTTTGTGGGGGGGGGTAAATTCTGTTTGAATTGCTGTCACATTCCTAGGGAAAGAGACACCTAAGTATATTTTGTTGACGCCACTTTTGATTTTTTTTTGTATATTTGCAACATGAAAGTTAGAACAACGTTTCTTACCTTTACAATATAAACTAAAGAAATAAATATGGTGAATTATTTGACAACAAAGATTAAGCTATTGATAGCGATGCTTGCAATCATCCTTCCTTTTTCGGTTGCGCAAGCAGAAGAAAAAGAAGATGGAATGACTGGTTCGCAAGGCTGGTATGCCGGTGTAGAGGCAGGAATGCCTTTCGGCTTCTCTACCTTCTCGAGTTTCGGACACGACATCAGTAACCCATAAAACAAGATAGAAAATGAAAGCAAAAAGAATATTTAATATTTGGTTATGGGTGCTGTTATGTGTCCCATGCTTGTTGGCAAGTTGCGACCATGATGTTCATGATGGTGAGGAAGAGGGTGGCTTGTCTGTATCGCTCACCTGGGCAGATGAAGCCGACCAAGGTACGGATGTGAATGACGTGAAACTCTGGATATTCAATGCCGATGACGGTTCATTAGTAGAGGAAAAACATGATGGCAGTGCGCAGGAGGTGGCAAGCCAACGCTTTGCTCTTCCTGTAGGGCATTATCAGATTCTGGCTGCCACCAACCTTATTGAACCGTTTTTTATCGGTGAGGCTACAAGGGCAATCCTCAATATGAACCAACTCATGTTTGGATTGTCCAATCCAAGTGCCTCTCCCGACCATGCCTATTATGGTGTCACGGACATCGGTATAGACAAATCAAATGTCAACTACATAACAAAAAATGAAATGCGCCATATACTTGCAGAATTGACCATCTTCATTAAAGGAGTTCCTGACAATTTTGCAATGATAGGCAAGGTTCTGAATGTGGCAACTGGACTCCTTCCCCTGCAAAAGAATGAGGATGGAACATTCGGGACGGCAAGCTATACCAAGGAGGAGTGTGATATACCTTTGAAAATCGCAGTGCCTGGCGAAACTTTAAAAACGGAAACATTACGCTTGATGCCGACAGCCAACGGTTTTCATACCACCAAGTTGTTTATCCAACTGATTTCTCCTGGGGGAGTAGTTAGCAACTACGACATCGAAGCACCCGTCATGAAATCTGGCGGCAAGTACAAGATAAACTTGGAATTTGAGGAGATGAAACCTTACATGTATCTTACGAGCACGAAGATAGATGATTGGACTGAGGAATGGATATACCGTGGTGAAATCCTGAATCCTGAAGATTAAGCGCCCCTCTCATTTACGCAAGAATCAAAACAAGAATATAAACATATAATAGTAAAAGACAATGAAAAAGAAAACTTATCTCTTTGCCCTGATGGCAATGGTTTTGACATTGGGCAGTTGTTCTGACAACGAGAATGGTATCGGAGGCGAGACCTCCAAGTATATCACCGTTTCTACCAGTATCGGCAATATGACACGTGTTGCCACAGATGAGAAGGGTGGAGAAACCTTTGAAGAGGGTGATGAAATCAGTGTATATGCCTGGACTGGCGATGCAACTGTTGCTCCAGAGACACGCGAGCGTGTGGTGAATAACGCCATCAACAAGTTGACTAACGGTTCATGGGTATCCACTCCACAAATGCTTTGGAAGAACAACCGTGACAAGCATTATTTCATCGGTGTGTATCCAACTGCAGCAATATCCGACCTTTCTGCCGGAGAATATACATTCGATGAGACAAAGCAAGTGGAAAGCGACCTCTTGGTGGCAGTCAACAAAGATGGCTTATCCTATAATGTCGATGAACAGCAACCTGTTCCTCTTACCTTTACCCATGTAATGGCAAAACTTGTGGTGAACCTTACCTATAAGAATCAATGGGGAGCAGAGGGACCTACCGTAGATAAGGTAGCTGTAGGCAATGCCGCAAAAAAAGCAACCGTCAATTATCTGACCAAGGTTGTCACCCCATCTGCTGTAGCAGAAGATAAAGCCGACTTCGACATGCCGGTTTTAACTGACAACAAGAAATATGCTTCCATCATCATCCCGCAGGATGGTGTTCAGAAGATTACCATCACCATTGGCGGAAAGGACTTCATCTACGACAACGGTACTCCTTTCAAGTTTGAGAGTGGCAAGATTACTACAGTCAATTTGGAGGTAGGACGTGACATCATAAAACTTGGCGATGTAAACATCTCTGACTGGGGTTCTACAGGCGAACCTATCAAGGGTGAGGCTTACGATTAACTTTCTTAAAATTAAAACATAAAATTCAACAATATGAAAGCAATTAAAATATTAACAATGGCAGCTTTGGCAACGGCAGTTTTTGCCAGCTGCTCCAACGATGAGGATTTGGCACAGAGCAATTATCCAATGGATAATGTGGTTAGAATCATGACAAGTGTAGATGGCATGAATACCCGTGCCTCTTACGGAAACAGTACGGACAAGCTTAAATCGTTCGGCTTCTGCATCAAAAATGCTAATAGCGAAAAATATACCTATGATAATATCAAGGTATCACAGGAAGGCAGCAATTGGATTCCGGCTACCCAAATGTTGTGGCAGAATTCAACTACCCCTGTTGATATTCTGGCTTATGCGCCATATCAGGAGACTACCGAAGATGCAAATGGCAAAGTTAAAGTCTTCGGAAAGACTGATTATGCCTTTTCTGTAAAAGAAGACCAAAGCAATGCTGAAGAATATTCATCCGACCTTATTGTATATAAGCAAACGGGATTCACGCCTGGTACGAATTTGAATACCAACCAGGCGGTTAATGTCGCATTCACCCATCTCCTTAGTCAGCTGAATCTTACTATCGAGTTAAGAGACCAGTTTAATCAGGATGAAAAAAAGCCTGTTACGTCAGCAACCGTAACTGATGTCAAGGTGGATGGCACCTTTATCCGCAGTAAGGTGAATTTTGCAGCAGACCCTATAAGTGTTCAATTTGACGGCATGGCAACAAAAGCCATTACTCCTGAAACTGTAGCATTCACGAAGGCTGATAAAACAACCGACCATGCCACCTTCAAATATTCTGCCATTGTGATTCCGCAGTGGATTAGGGCAGGAGTATTCTGTATCTCGTTTAAGGTGAATGGCAATGATTACATCTGGACATCCACCAGCGATGTGAATTTTGTATCTGGTAAGAAACATGACCTGCATCTGTTAGTTGGTAAGGATGTAGTGCAAGGGGGCGCCATAACAGCGAAGCCTTGGGGAGAAGAAACCATTACCGAAAAAGAGACTGATTAAAGAATTGTTTGACATTTAAAATAGACAAGATATGAAGATTACAAGATATATGGGAGCATTTGCAGTTATAGCAATGCTTGCCGCTTGCTCTACAGATGACGAACAGAGCGCTAACACTGCCACCAATGAGGTAAAGATAGCTGCCACCGTTGGTGGAAACAGCATTTTTACCCGTAGTAATCCTATTGGTTCAGCAACGGAACAAGAGAACTTTAATGAGAACGATGCCATCAGCGTAACTACTGAGGGTAAAACCGTGATTTATAAGAAGACGGGCGAGGTATGGGCACCTGCGAATGCTGGTGACTATCTGGTCTGGACGGGTAATGCCCAGACTTTCGAGGCTTGTTATCCTGAGAAAGCGGATGAAAGTACCACCAATTCTTTCTCTGTAGGTTATGTCTCAGCAGACCAATCTACAGTTGACAAAATAGAGAAGTCTGATTATATGACATGCAGAAAAGAGATAGAAAAGAAAGATATTCCTACCGACAGACAGTTGACATTGAACTTGGAACGTCAGACGGCTCGCGTCATTATCAAAGCAAGCGGTTTTGGAGATGAGTTCAAAGATCTTAACCCTACACTTTCTGCCGTAGAAGTTTATTCTAAGCTGAAAGTTCCTGCAGGAGATGGTGACAGCTACGCAGGCATCCAAGCTTGTAAAAAAGACAATGTATTCTATGCTTTGGTATCCCCTGGAGCTGCCAATTCTACAGAGAAATTCCTCAAACTCACTGTGACATACAATGATAGTGAGGGCAAACCTACTCAGACTAAAGTTCTGGATGTAACTGGAATTCCTGCTCTAGAAAAAGCCAAGAGCTATACCTATGATGTAAAAATAGGTAAGGACAAAGCTACAATAGGGAGTGTAAGTGTTACGGATTGGGGTCCTGGCGATGACATTACTGGTGGCGATGCTGTAACAACTACAGAAAATGCCGTACTAATTATAAAAAATGCTTTGGCTGCGGGCAAAAAGAACATTGAAATCAAAAATTTGCCTGCAAATGCAGATAAGAGTGTGTTTGATGCTATAAGAGAAGCTCTAAAAGGTGCAAATGATGGCAGTATAGAATTAACTGTTTACAAAGTTGAGGCTTTGCCGTCTAATGCATTTTCGAATTGTCAACCGCTGAAAATAATTAACTTGCAAGATGTAAAGAGTATAGACCGGGTTGCTTTTCGGGAGTGTAATAGTCTTGAAACAATCTATGCTCCGAGAGTTTCATCTATAAGTGACTTTGCCTTTGCCGATTGTCTACAACTAAGATCGGTGACATTAGGTAATATTTCCGCTGCAAGTATCCGTATCTTTGATAATGTATATACTGAAGCTGTAGATTTAACTTTGTCAAAAGATCAAATGGTTATGACAGGAAGTGATGATAAAGGGTGGAAATCTGATGAATCTAAGAAATATGCAAATTCTGAGGATCATAAACGACCACAATTTCTTGGAAAAAGATTCCACTCCATAAAATGTGGACGTAATACATATCCAAAAACAATTTAGAAATTAATAACATTAGATAAACTCCTAAGCTGGGCAGGAGTATTAGGTGCTCAGCAATTATATTTACCCGCACCTCACGGGAAACGACAAGGGTCTATATGCCACGATGACAAGTGGCGTATAGACCCTTCATCGTACCCTGATGTCTGTTTGGTGGATAATATGGCTGTATGGTGGTTTCGTGCTACCTGTTTTCATGGTTTGAAGTACCTTTGCGTTAATCGTGAGGTGCTCAAACATTATTTATTATGAGAACAGAAAGCAACAAACGAGTATTTGTTCCCTACCGATGTATTCCGGATTAGTATTGGTATGGGATGGCTATCCTTTATCTTATAAAATACGGGAATCCAAACTTTTCCCGAAACTTTTCTCCCGTTTTCTTTGCGTTTTCAAAATAAAAGCTTATCTTTGCAACCAACAAGAAGTAGAACTTTAAAATGAA
>ERZ791912.899-NODE-899-length-15850-cov-42.301551_pt1 | contig 15850 bp, 13 predicted proteins | sample MGYA00510141_ERZ791912 | MGnify/ENA primary metagenome ERZ791912 (study PRJEB30046, sample SAMN00792082) | human gut metagenome | study: EMG produced TPA metagenomics assembly of the A metagenome-wide association study of gut microbiota in type 2... | reverse complement strand
GGCTTTGCCTGATATGAAGAAAATGATGGACTTGCTAAAAAACAAGGAAGAATAAATTGTATGGAGTAACAACCAAGGTGGTTAACCAAGCCATAAGAAACAATCCGGATAAGTTTCCTTCTGGATATGTTATCGAACTGACTAACAGTGAGAAAGAGTATGTGGTCAAAAATTTTGACCACCTCGAAACATTGAAGTTTTCTCATGCAACAGTAAAGGGATTTACAGAACAAGGACTTTATATGCTTGCCACAATATTAAAGTCACCAATGGCAACAGCCACCACCATTGCCATCATTGATACATTTACCAAACTTCGCAAATTGGCAAGAACCATCGACAAGGTGAACGAAGATGCTAAGGAGCATGGTATTTATCCGGACAAGAACACAGAGGACAAGATACAGACTGCCATGAACGAAGTCTTCGCCGACAACTTGCCACTGAAAATGCGCAAGCTTACCTTTGGTGTGAACCTGGGAATCCTCAAATTCTCTTTGGAAACAACAAGGGAATCCAAAGAATAAAAGAAAGAAAAAGGCGGTTTCAATTCAGAGACCGCCTTTTTGTATACCCTGATACTTTCGACCTGTACGGTTGGCACGCCCTGAAGGGGCAGAAGCTTGAGTAAAAAGCAATACGCCGATAACAGGAGCTTATCGTTTTTCGCCTCCTGAAACAACATGATTCTGAACTGAGGTCATGACAGATACTATGAATTTGCACAGAAAATGCAAACGTTTGCGCAAGTCGTTTGCTTGATTTAGGTCAAGAAAAGATTGCCACTACAAAAGAAAATCATAACTTTACCACCGAAAACAAAAAACAAGAAGAATATGAAGAAAGTTTACTTGACACTTATTGCACTATTGGCAGTAATCAGTGCTTCGGCACAGGGATGGCCAGCAAACTACAATGGAGTCATGCTGCAGGGCTTCTCTTGGAATGCATACGAGGCTGCACAATGGAAAGCTCTTGAGGCTCAGACTACAGAGTTCAAAGGATTCATCGACCTCGTATGGGTTCCTCAGAGCGGAAAATGTGCTGAAACCGTACAGGTAATGGGCTATAAACCCTATTACTATTTCAACCACAACTCCAGTTTCGGAACAGAAGACGAGTTGCGTTCCATGATCAAGACTTTCAAGAACAATGGTATCGGAACCATTGCCGATGTAGTCATCAACCATCGCAACACCGAGGGTTGGTTCACTTTCCCAGCAGAGACATACCAGGGTGTGACCTACCAGATGCTGCCTACCGACATCTGCAAAAACGATGATGGTGGTAAGACCTTAACCCAAGCAAATAAAGAAAACGTCAATCTCAGCAACAACTACGATGAGGGCGACGACTTCGGAGACTGCCGTGACCTGGACCACAAGAGCGCAAACGTGCAGAAAGTGGTAAAGGCTTACTTGAAATTCTTGAAAGAAGACTTGGGCTACGAAGGTTTCCGCTACGACATGGTGAAAGGTTTCAACGCAAGCCATGTGGGCGACTACAACACAGCAACAGGTATTCAGTACTCCGTAGGTGAATACTGGGATGGAGTAAGCAGCATCAAGACCTGGATTAACAATACAGGCAAGAAGAGCGGTGCCTTTGACTTCCCATTCCACTACAACATGACCAATGCAATCAAATACAACGACTGGAGAAAGTTGAATGACGCCAGCCTGATGTCTGATCCTTCCTATCGCCGTTATGCCATAACCTTCGTAGAAAACCACGACATCCAGGTACGTGAAGACAAGAGTAACGAGGGAAGCAAAGACCCTATCCCTACAGCATATATTCCTGCTGCCAACGCATTCCTCATTGCCATGCCTGGTACTCCTTGTATCTTCCAGCCTCACTGGAAAGCATACGAGCACGAGCTGAAGAGCATGATAGAGGCCCGCAAATTGGCAGGTATTACCAATACAAGTTCTTACAGTAATTGTGCCAGCAACAAACAGTATTTTGCTAATGCGGTAAATGGTACTAATGGTCGCAAGTTGTTGGTTGTTGTAGGTATTCCAAGCATGATGACTACCCCATCAAAGACTGAATATACCCGCATCCTCTCTGGCAAAAACTACATGTACTATCTGTCAAACAACACAGAGACTGCATGGGCAGACAAAGCTTCTGGCGAATACGAGGAGGGCTTCAAAGTGGCTCTTACTGCAGTAAGCAAGAACACCTCTGCCAAGTTGGTTTACACCACCAATGGCAGCGACCCTACAGCCAGCAGCACTCAGGCAACAAGCGGTACATCTATCAACATCAGCAGTTCTTGCACACTGAAGGTGGGTCTGCTCATCAATGGAACAGTAAGCGGTATTCGCACTTACAATTATAGCATCAAACGTTTCGAGCCTTACAATATTACCGTATATGTTAATACGGATGACACCGACTGGAAGAAGGTAAACTTCCACATCTGGAGTAATATGACAGGCTTTAAAGAAGCTACAAAATGGCCTGGCATAAACATCACACAGACCAAGATGATCGACAATAAGAACTGGTACTATAAGGAATTTACCATCACCCAGAAAGACGGATTGATAAGCTTTGTGTTCTGCGAGCCTAATACTGCAGGAACAAGTGCAAAAACTCAGTCACTCGACGTTATAGGAGTCAACTCAACTATCTTCGTCAAAGTAGGTCCTGGTAAGAGTAGTGGTAAGTATGTCGTTACGAATGTCACTAAAGACATAAATACAGGTATCGACTTGCCTATAACAGAGAACGCAGGTTGCTACACCGACCATGCTTGGTACACACTCAGCGGTATGAAGATGAACCAGAAACCTAACCAGGCTGGCATCTATATCCACCATGGCAAGAAGGTAGTTTTCAAGTAAATAAAAAACCTAACATATAATTCATCTATTCAACTGGCGGCTCACGTTATGCGAGGGTCGCCAGTTTTTCGTATAGAGTAAAATAGCCGAGAAAGAAGAAATATCATTTTTTCGGTAAAACATTTGGAAGCAAAAGGGAAAAAATGTATCTTTGCATAAGATATCCTGCACTCGGCAATCTGAAAACAAGTTTTCAATGCGCTCGTTGGTGCCATCTTTGCAAAAGATATTCTGCACTCGGCAATTATCATTTAAACAAAAAGGAGGTTTTATTATGGCAGAACTGAGAGATAGATACATCCGTTTCGACTGGGCAATCAAAAGATTACTCCGTCAGAAAGCTAATTTTGACGTTTTGGAAGGATTCCTTACCGTATTTCTGAATGAAGAAGTAAAAATCATAGAAATACTGGAAAGTGAAAGTAATCAGCAGAAAGAAGATGATAAGTTCAACCGCGTTGATATAAAAGCCAGAAACAGCAAGGGAGAAATTATCATTGTGGAAATACAAAACACAAGTGAGCTGTACTACTTAGAGCGAGTTCTTTATGGAGTAGCAAAAGCTATTACTGAGCATATCAACCTCGGCAACAGCTATAAGGAGGTGAAAAAGGTATATTCTATCAGCATCTTGTACTTCGATCTCGGAAAAGGTTCTGACTACATCTATATCGGACAGAACAATTTTACAGGTCTGCACACGAAAGACCAGCTCGTGATAAGTGCCAAGGAAAAGAACAATATCGTAAGAAAATCACCTTCTGAGATTTTCCCTACCTATATCCTTGTGCGTGTCAACGAGTTCAATAAAGTGGCAAAATCACCATTGGAAGAATGGGTAAACTATCTGAAGAATGGCGTTATCTCTCCAGACACTAAAGCTCCAGGTCTGCAAGAGGCTCGCGAGAAGCTAAAATACTACGAGATGTCGGATGCAGAACGTCACGCATACGACGAGCATATCAATGCCATCATGATTCAGAATGACGTACTCGGCAATGCTAAATTAGAAGGATTGGCTGAGGGAAGAGCTGAGGGAAGAGCTGAAGGAAGAGTTGAAGGAAGAGCTGAGGGAAGAGCTGAAGAGAAAAAAGCAATAGCCCGCAACCTGCTTTCACAGAACATTCCTTTGGGAATTATTTCCCAAGCCACAGGACTGAGCATAGAAGACATTCGGTTATGTCACCCTCACTCTTGAAGAGGAAATATTCAACTGTTGTTGGTGCGCTCTATTCTGAGCACCTGGTCGCAATAGTCGACCACAGCAGGACGATGGGTAATGAAGATAATGGTCTTATCGTGAGAAGACAGGATGTTCTGCAACAGCTGGCGCTCGGTTTCTGGGTCAAGGGCACTCGTAGCCTCATCGAAGAGCATGATGCTGCGATTGCGCAACAGACTGCGGGCTATGGCAATACGCTGTGCCTGTCCTTCACTCAGTCCTCCTCCCTGTTCGCTGCAAAGAGTATCCAAGCCTGCAGGCAACTCCATCACAAAGTCGGCGCAACTCTTATGCAGAGCCTCCACCATCTCCTCATCAGTAGCATCGAGCTTACCCAACCGCAGATTGTCGCGGATAGTTCCGCTCATCAACGTGTTGCCCTGAGGCACATAAACAAAGTTGCATCGATGAAGCGGAGTGAGCGTCTGACTCTTCACCTTATTATATATAGAGAGCTGACCTTGCTGCGGACGAAGCAGAGCCAGGATAAGGCGAACAAGAGTCGTCTTGCCGGCACCTGTCTCACCCAAGATAGCAGTACAGCTGCCTGGTGTGAAATCGAAATCGAGCTGATGAATGACATTGCGGGCATCGGAAGCTGAGTCGTCCTCAGACTGCTCTGCCTTGTAGGCATAACTCACTCCCTCAAGGCGAATGCCGCAAGGCGAGTCTATCTCTATTGGCTCACCCTGTTCCTCCAATGGATTTTCCTCCAACTCCATGAGTCGTTCGGCAGCAGTAAACACCCCCACAAAGGCAGGAACCAGCTTGGCAAGGTTGCGTGCCGGACCCTGTATCTTGTTGACAAGCTGCAGAAAGGCAGTCATGCCGCCAAAGGTAAGCGAGCCTGCACTCATGCGCACGGCAGCCCAAAGGAATGCCACCAGATAGCCCAAGGCAAAGCCAAAGTTAAGAACCAAGTTGCTGAACACACTGAATATGGTCTTACGCACCACTTTGGAGCGAAGCTCGCACTGAGTGTTCTCCAACCGTTCCACCATGACACTGTTACTCTCCAAGGTCTTGATAAGCATGCGGTGCTGGATGGTTTCCTGCAGCACACTCTGAACCTTACTGTCGGTATCGCGCACCTGGCGGGTCAAGAATCGCATCTTGCCCATATACACCTTGCTGAAAGCCAGGAAGATGGGTATCATAACGACGATGACTACCGACAAGAGCTTATCCATGGAGAAGAGATAGAAGAAGGCGCTGAGGAAAAGCGCCAGGACGCTCAAGGTACTTGGAATAGTCTCGGTAAGGAAGCCTACCACTTGCGACACATCCCCCTCAAGCCTGTTGAGCACATCCCCCGAATGAAGGCGCTCCCTGCCCTGCCACTCCGAGCGAAGGATGCGGTCGAGCATACGTTGCTGCATACGGTTCTGCGCCTTGATGCCCAGGAGGTTTCTTATCCAGATGCCAGAGATGTTGAGTGCGAAATCGCATAATATCAGTCCACCCATCAATGCCACAGCCCAATAGATATTGCCCTGCACGGCATGCGAAGCCACATCGATGGCATGCTTCACCGCCCACACCTGTCCTAAACTGACAGCAACAGACAGTAAGCCGACAACAGCATTGAGCGTAGCCTGCAGACGGTTGCCACGCCAGGAACGCCAAAGCCACTTGAGCAGGGTCTTGGCATCATACTTGAACTTGGGAACCTTGATTATCTTCATCCATCTCTTCATTTGAATTCTTCACGCTTCGTTCTTCACTCTTCACTTAAATTCATCTTCCTCTCTGATCGGCACCCCACATCAACTTCTCTCTCAGAGTGGAGAAGTATCGCTGGTTGCGCTGTTTTACTATTTTAATGGTATGGGCAGCCTTGCGGATAACGAGACGTGTGCCTTCAGTCATTCGCTCACTGCGTCCGTCGATGGCAACAAGGTAGTTGTGGCTACGGCTCTCCACATCGAGTGTTATCTCTGCCGTGTCATTAATGACGACGGGACGAATATTTAAACTATGAGGAGCCACGGGCGTGAGACACAGGCTGCTGCTCTGGGGAATGATGATAGGTCCGCCATTCGACAGGTTGTAGGCTGTAGAGCCCGTAGAAGTGGTCACGATCAGTCCGTCAGCCTGGTAGTTAACCAGAAACTCTCCATCCACCTGCGTGCGAATAGAAATCATGGACGCATCGTCACGCTTCAGCACGGCAATATCGTTAAGGGCAAAAGGATTGCCTGCCAAGACACCTCCCTCTGCCTCTACCTGAATGACGACATGTTCCTCTATCTGGCACTCACCGGCATACAAGCTGTCCAAGGCTGCCTCCACCTCGCCAGGCAACACATCAGCCAAGAAGCCCAGTCGCCCCATATTGACACCGATGATGGGTGTTCCCTTGGCTCCCACTCTGCTGGCAGCCTTGAGGAAGGTGCCGTCGCCTCCCATGGAGATGACATAATCCACATCGAAGTTGTAATCCTCGAACACTCCTGCCGCCTTCACATCGATGTGCTGACTGCGGGTGAGAAACTCGTAATAGGCATTCTCCACATAGATTTCGGCGCCTTTCTGCGCTAAATAGTCCAGGATCTTCTCTATCGAAGTAGACTTCTTGGCCTGGTACTCATTGCCAAATATCGCAAATTTCAATGGTTGTCGTGTCATTTATTTTGCTGTTTCAATTATTATTCTTACTTTTGCAAAGGTAATAATATAAATCGAATAATCAGACAAAAAGAACATAAAATTATGGCAAAGGTATACGAATTTCTTGCCAACGGCTTCGAGGAAATCGAAGGTTTGGCTCCGGTAGACATACTTCGCAGAGGTAGTGTAGACATCAAGACCGTAAGCATTACGGGCAGCGAATGGGTAGAAACTTCTCATGGCGTAACACTGAAAGCCGACCTGCGCTTTGAGGACGTGAAGGACTTCGGCGATGCCGACATGCTCCTTCTTCCAGGAGGAATGCCAGGCAGCACTCATCTCAACGAGCACGAGGGCGTGCGACAGGCGCTCATCGCTCATCACAAGGCCGGCAAGCGCATAGGTGCCATCTGTGCTGCCCCTATGGTATTGGCAAGCACGGGCATCCTCAACGGAAAGAAGGCTACCTGCTACCCTGGTTTTGAACAATACTTTGCTGCCGACACCGAGTATACTGGTCAACTGTATGAGGAGGACGGCAACGTGATAACAGGTGAAGGTCCGGCTGCTACCCTGCCCTATGCCTACAAGATATTGAGCTACTTCGTAGGCGACGAGGCTGTGGCAGAACTGCAGAAAGGCATGAGGTACACACACCTGATGAGCAACAAATAATTCTTAACTCTTCACTTAAATTATGGATTACGTAATCATTGTTGCCGGAGGCAAAGGACTGCGCATGGGAACAGAGACGCCCAAGCAGTTTCTACCTGTAGCCGGCAAGCCCATACTGATGCGCACTATAGAGCGCTTCTACGAATACAACCCCGACATCAACATCATCCTTGTGTTGCCCGAGAGCCAGCAGGAATACTGGCACCAGCTTTGCGAGGAGCATCATTTCGACATCAAGCACCAGATAGCCAATGGTGGCGACACCCGCTTCCAGTCATCAAAGAACGGACTGGCGCTTATTCCCGATGACGCCGACGGAGTGGTGGGAATACACGACGGTGTGCGCCCATTCGTATCAACCTCAGTCATAGACGAATGCTACGAGACCGCCCGCGAGGAATATGCCGCCATACCCGTATATGCTGTGACCGACACACTGCGCTATATAGACCAGCGTGGAGGAGGCAAAAACGTGATGCGCGACGACTATCGTGTGGTACAGACTCCTCAGACTTTCGACATTGCTCTTGCCAAGCAAGCCTTCAATCAGGGTTACAAGGCTCAGTTTACCGACGACGCATCAGTGGTGGAAAGCTTAGGATGCCAGGTGGCTATGGTGGAAGGCAACCGCGAGAATATCAAGATTACAACCCCCTTCGACATCAAGGTGGCAGAAGCCCTATTAAATGAGTAGTATTTTAGACCAAGACATCATGTACCTGCCTGGCGTAGGTCCTAAGAAGAAAGAGATTCTGAGCAAGGAACTCGGCATCTGCTCGTATGGTGACTTGCTCGAATACTATCCTTATAAATATGTAGACCGCACCAAGGTGTTCCACATCAGCGAGCTGACACCGGAAATGCCCTTTGTACAGATAAAGGGAAGGATTCTCAGTTTCGAGGAATTCGACATGGGAAAACGCAACAAACGGGTAGTAGCCCACTTCTCCGACGGATTCGGAGTAGCTGACTTAGTTTGGTTTCGCGGCGCACAATACATCTACAAGACTTACAAGACCGATACCGAATACATTGTTTTCGGCAAGCCAACGCTTTATGGCGGACGTTTCCAGTTTGCTCACCCCGATATCGACGACGCACAGTCGCTGCAACTCTCCGACATGGGCATGCAGCCCTACTATGGCACCACCGAGAAGATGAAAAAGATGGGTCTTACATCGCGCGCCATAGAGAAGATAGCCAAGGCGCTGATAGAGAAGCTTCCTGCCCTGCCAGAAACCCTGCCCGACTTTATCACCCATCGTCTGCACCTTGTCTCACGCGACGAGGCCTTCCGCAACATACATTATCCACACTCTCATCAGGAACTGCAGAAGGCACAGGTGCGGCTGAAGTTTGAGGAGCTGTTCTACGTGCAACTCAATATATTAAGGTACGCGAGCGACCAGCGACGCAAATACCGGGGATACGTGTTCAACCGTGTGGGAGAGATATTCAACAGTTTCTATGCGAACAACCTGCCTTTCTGTCTTACCGGAGCACAAAAGCGGGTGATGCATGAGATACGCGCCGACATGTGCAGCGGCAAACAGATGAACAGACTTCTGCAGGGAGATGTAGGATCGGGCAAGACACTCGTGGCACTGATGACCATGCTCATAGCACTCGACAATGGATTCCAGGCCTGCATGATGGCTCCTACCGAAATCTTGGCAGAACAGCATCTGCAAACCATCAGGGAGTTTCTGAAGGGGATGGACATCAGGGTGGAACTGCTGACGGGCATCGTAAAAGGCAAAAAGCGACAGGCCATACTCGACGCATTGGCTTGCGGAGAGGTGCAGATATTGGTGGGAACTCATGCCATCATAGAAGAAACCGTGCAGTTTGCACACTTAGGACTGGCTGTCATCGACGAACAGCATCGCTTCGGTGTGGCACAAAGAGCCAAGCTATGGAGCAAGAGCCTGAATCCGCCGCATGTATTGGTCATGACGGCAACCCCTATACCACGCACCCTTGCCATGACTATATACGGCGACCTGGATGTAAGTGTCATCGACGAACTGCCGCCTGGCAGAAAACCCATACAGACGCTGCATAAGTTCGACACCCAACTGACCTCTCTCTATCAGAGCATCAGACGCCAGATCAACATGGGACGACAGGTCTACATCGTATTTCCGCTCATCAAAGAGAGCGAGAAGAGCGATCTGAAAAACCTGGAAGAAGGCTTCGAGACTCTCAAGGAAGCCTTCCCCGACTACAACCTCAACAAAGTGCACGGCAAGATGAAACCTGCAGAGAAGGAAACTGAGATGGAGAAGTTTGTGAAGGGTGAAACCCAGATACTCGTTGCCACAACCGTCATCGAGGTAGGCGTCAATGTGCCCAACGCCTCGGTCATGGTGATTCTGGATGCGCAGCGATTCGGACTCTCTCAGCTACACCAGCTCAGAGGACGAGTAGGACGAGGAAGCGACCAAAGCTACTGCATCCTGGTAACCAACTACAAGTTGAGCGAGGATACAAGAAAGCGAATCGACATCATGTGCGACACCAATGATGGATTCCGAATAGCCGAAGCCGACCTGAAGCTTCGAGGCCCTGGCGACCTGGAGGGAACGCAGCAAAGCGGAATAGCCTTCGACCTGAAGATAGCCAACATAGCACGCGATGGTCAACTTGTGCAACTGGCAAGACAGGAGGCGCAAGCTGTTATCGAGGCCGATCCGCAATGCAGTCTTCCCCAGTACGCACCATTATGGTCGAGGCTCAGAGAGCTGAAGAAAACCAACATCAACTGGGCTGCCATCAGTTAGCGGCAGCCCCCTCAACCAGACAACACAGGCTATCAACATCAAGTAAAACAGAAGCAAAAATGGCAATAAAAGAACAAACATCTGAAGGAAACCTCTTCCCCGACATGCCCACCACGCCAGCCACTCTGCCTGTCTCCACACCCAAGAAGCGTGGTCGCAAACCACTGGTTCGCGAGCCAGAGCCACGGCCCGACCTGACCTGACCAAGGAGGAAATGAGAGAAAAGCTCATAGGCATCAAAGAGATAGAAAGCGTAACAGGCATCAGATACATCCGACTGCACGTCACCGCCAAGATGATCATCGGCATAAGAGAAAGCTCGGGCAAGGAATTTACCATCAATCTCGATGAACTCTATAAAGCCTATACACAGTGCAACCACTTCACAAGTCCGGAGGTAAAGAAGTACATCTTCATGGGACATTCACCTGCCGTAGCTCTGCTCAGATATCTGAAAAATGGATAAATTACAAAAGAACCGCGATATCCAACAAGAGTAAAAAAAAGGAAAAACGAGAAACAGAAAAAATGTTAAAAACCGCTTTCGACTTTTCATGCAATAATTATGCCAATTCGCCTATATATAAACTGCATTCGAAAGCTATCCGAGTGAAAACGAGCATGTTAAAGACCGAATAATTTATGTTAATCCATTAGGTTATTTGAATTATTTTTGGTATATTTGCAACGTCTATATAACAAAATCGCATCTTAGAGCACTTTGCATTGCGATTTTCCGTACAGAATTCTTATTGTTCTGTATGCTAAACGACCAACCTAAAAGAGTATTAATTTAGAATTATGAGTTTAAAAAGCAAGATAAGTAAAATCTTTGTAGGAGTATTATTGTCCCTCGCTGCCGTGCCCACTCAGGCTCAAGACCTTCTGGCACGTCAGGCACCGGTAGATCATCGAATGAAGTCGCTCGACACTTTAGCCATCTCTCATTATCGCCAGATGGAAGAGCGTGAGAACCCAGCCAGCGAGCTCTATGAAGATTTCTCCAATAAATACGCTCACAAAGCCACATCGCTGCCTGAGCATTTCCGTATAGACCTTCGTCATTTCTGTATGCCTACCCAGAGCCGCGTGGTAACCAGCAACTTCGGTTATCGTGCGCAATTTGGCCGTAGCCACAAGGGTATGGACATCAAAGTATATATCGGCGACACCATACGTGCTGCCTTCTCAGGAAAAGTACGTATCGTAAGATATGAGAGAGGCGGATATGGCAAATACATCGTCATTCGTCACAACAACGGACTGGAGACTATCTACGGTCACCTTTCTGCACAGCTCGTAAAAGAGAACGAGGAGGTAAGAGCCGGCGAAGTGATAGGACTCGGTGGAAATACCGGTCGAAGCACAGGTTCGCACCTCCACTTTGAGACTCGTCTCTGTGGCGTAGCCCTGAACCCTGCCTTGATGTTCGACTTCCGCAACCAGGACGTAGTGGGCGACTACTATGACTTCAACCGCAACACATACGAGAACGAGGGCATTGCAGCCAACTCGGTTCGTGGAAAAGTGGGCAACGGAGGCTACACACGCGAGGAAGTCAACGGAGGCTCTGTGGGCAGATACGAAGCCAGCGCAAGTGGCGAGAAGCTTTACCACAAGGTTAAGTACGGCGAGACTCTCAGTTCTATCGCCGAGAAGCGTGGCGTCAGTGTAGAGAAGATCTGCCACCTCAATGGTTACAAGAAGGACAAGAAGCTTACTCCTGGACAGATTATCAGATATTCATAATTCTGTCATCATCCGACAGACTGCCCGGCATAACATAGCAAAATAAACTTTCATACAATAAATACAAAAGCAGGAACTCCCCAATAGGAATTCCTGCTTTTTCGTACACTAAACATTCCCACTCCAAGGCTATTGGCTATAACTTTTACCGACGACCGAAGGGGGTGATAACTTCTTTAAATTCTATAACTTCTGAACTTCAGATTGATTGTGTTCTGACTTTTTAAAGTGTGCACAATTAACATAAATATAACAGTTAACCTACAAAAAGGATTCGTATATTTTGTAACTTTGCAGGCGACAACGGAATTCAACAATTATTAAATTATGAAATATTTGTATTTAGTTTTATTGCTTCTACCGCTAAAGGTATTAGGTCAGGTAAAATTACAAGATGTTACGATAAGTGGTAAACAACCTAAGTTTGTAAGATTAAAGGGATATTATCGTAGTTATCAACACAACGATTAGGCAATAGTTCGTAAATCCATATTGTCAAAAGGAATAATTCCTTCTACAGATATATAAATATACTTATTGAATTTCATATTTATAAAAATGGCTATAGATTTAATTCTGGTATTTGCAAATACTTTTATATCAGCTACTTGCACATTAAACGGTAGAAAGGTGATGTCACTGATTCTTGAATGAGGCAAAAAGAGTGAGATTTAACGTTTTTAACTTTCTTAAACGTGCCGCGAATTCAACAATCATGTGCAAATAACAATCTGCAAATTATTAGTATCTATTCTTATTATAGAATTTTTCACCTTCTTCATATGTAGCAACATATTCTGAATATTTACCTCCAAATAGTCCTTGCTTAATTGGTGGCCAGTTATTTTGATCTACGACTGCTTGTTTAAAGAAATTTGTATAGAAATCATCCTCGTTTCTTAAAAGCGAAACTCGCTTATTAACGAATCCTCCGATGGGGAACCAATTATCTGTAATTCTTTGGCATTTATAATAATGACAAAGTAGAGAAGCCAAATGTTCCCAAGTATAGAAACCGTTCTGAAAGTCATTGTTATCGATAAAAGTTCTTTCAAAAAAGGTTCTAATGGCACTCATAATCATTTGACTATAAGGGTAAATCCATGACGCTTGCAGATAGATATTAAGAGAATCATGATTCCAATGATTATAACCTACCAAACACTCTAATGGATATGAATAACTTGGGCTAAACACATTTGGTGCGGGAACTTTTGTTTCAAACAATAATTTTATGAGTTTAAAACGTCCATATTTAACAGCTGCCAACCCCATAGCATGATATAGAAATGTAGATGCAAGAAGATGGACATATTGTGTGCCCTCTGAAGTTATTTCACCATTCTTAAAAGGTTTGATACATAGTTTCACCATCCCATCTACCAACAACCTCTGTTGATTAATACTCCCATATCGTACAACAGGCAATATAGCAGACATGAGTTTTGCAATTGCCTCTTGATGAACTTTTAAGTGTACATTAAATGTTTGAGGTGTTGTCTGATGGTTATATGATGCGTATTGTAGGATTTTTTTGAAAGCCTCCTCAGTTTCATCTTCTATTAACTCTGTGAGGAGGATCTGCTTGCTCGGTTCTAGTAGATATGATTTAACAATTGTGGAAAAGTCTTGAGGGGTTGATGCTGTAAATGGTTGTAAAATTTGAGACGCAGGGGTAAAATTGGGCTTGGGTCCCAGTGTCGGCGCAGCATTCATGGGACATCCCCATAGATCTGAAGCCAGCTCTTGAAGGACCTTTTCGTAGTTTGTGTCATTTCTCATATCATAGCCAGTACGAGTTTCTATTAATTCGTTGAATGAGTCACCAAATGATCCATCACGTAATATAGGTACAAATTTACTAGAACCCATATTATGGTAGAGTTCAATTGTTATAACCTGATCCTCGAACTTGGCACCACCTAATTGTTTTTCAATCTTCTCTTTATACTTGGGTGTACCTATGATAAGTACTCTGTCGGCTCGCTTAAGACCTTTTTGCATGAATGTGATGAGATCATCACCTCCACGATTATATTGATCAAGTAGTGTATATACACGAAACTTTTCTCTCAAATCTTTGGAAAGATCTGACACCCATTGTTTATGCTCATCGCTATCCCAAGAATAGCTGATAAATACTATTGGTGTATCCTCAGGGATTTGCTCAAGCTGACTTGGTATTTTGGAAAATGGAGATTCTGTTTCCATATGTGCCAATTTATTACGATTTCTTCAGGATTTTATTTAGCCATCTTGTTACATCATTTGATTTATTGAAAGAATTGCGCCTTAGATAATTATCGAAGTCTGCAAGTTCGTTTATCTCATATTTTCCTGTAGATTCGTCACATGTTGCATTATTGCAGAGGAATGAATCAATAATATTTGTGAGAGAACTTTTAAGAATGAGATTATCGTATAGATACAGAGTGTTGATGGATACGACCATAATAGGTTTACAAACCATATCTGATAATATCATTTCTGGCTTTTTCTCAATTTCTTCGTAAAACCATCGATTCAATATGGAGAGTAATCCTGGTTGAAGTAATCTAACATCTTCAAAAACAATCATTGGGTAATAGGAAACTTCGTTAGGAATACTTTTATCCCACTCAAATGTATCTGCTTCTATTGAATCAATATGATTAATGAGTTGGCCAACTCCAATTGGTTCTGGTTCCCCTTGGAATAACTTTCTTGTTTTATCTATATTTCTGGTTTTAAGGACAATCTTCTCATGTAACTCATCAAGTAGGCGAACATAATCTCCATCATCTCTGCATTCGCCATTCATTTTAATTGCTTTACACTCTACAATTATCAGTTCTGCACGTTTTGTTCGAGCATAGAAGTCCGGTTCATTAGGTTTTTCTGATTCCTCTTTTGAATTACGAATAGGAAATGTATAACAGGTTGTTGGCAAGCACTTGAAAAATGTCTGGCGGAATAAAACCTTTTCAATAAATGCTTTATTATAATCGAAAAATCCACAACTTCCTTTTTTACCATTTATTAGTGGTAAAAAGTCGAAGTACAAACTGTTGAATAAACGTTCACAAAGAATTTGATTGTTTATGACCACATAACCTGTTCCGTCTTTAAACTTTACAAATGGTTTTGAACGGAATCTCCTGTAATCTATATTCAATTCAGTCTTCGAGAATCCCTCTTCTTCCTTGTAAGGTATGTATTCTTCTTCGTTTATACTAAAATAGTCAACAAGAGAAGGAGAAAATAATCCTGTCTCATCATTAAGTCTTATTTTGTCCAATGAAATAACAGGGACACCATCTTGCTTTTCTTGGTAATACTTATCTGTTTCATAAGCCAACCAGATTAAAGTTGTGTAGTATTGCTGCCAGTTTTTGATTCCCCAATTATTAAAAAGTATTTCGGTTGCCTTACTCAATACATCGTTGGATGGAATATAGTCAACTAACAGACGAAAATAATAAATCTGTGGTTGAAGGACTATTTTTAGAGAGTAGTTGTTTGTGTCATTGGTAAGAAAACCATTGAGGAACATTAGTTCGTCGAGTTTGTAGAGTTCTTTACGATTATTAAAGCTAACGATCTTCTCATTAAGAGTAAGAATCACTTTGAATAAGGTAAACTCAATATCGCATTCTTCAATAATGCCTTTAAAATCTTCGATATGTATAGCAAAAATCTGACGCCAAAGTTCTAACCCAGTACGATATGTGACAACTTGGACTTTTTCATTGGAATCTATTCCAATTCTTTTGTAATATAACTGAAAGAGTTCATTTATATGAGGTATATGTTTCTTGCTACAATCAGAGAAGAGTGATCTTTCATTATCAGGAACATGCATATTACCATAATGGAGACTAAGAATAGCCGCCATTCGAAGAAGTGTATTACGACTAAAGAGTTTTACCTAAAATCCGCAACTATCATTCAATACACGATTAAGGGTAGATTTATGA
>ERZ791912.878-NODE-878-length-16184-cov-319.449811_pt1 | contig 16184 bp, 4 predicted proteins | sample MGYA00510141_ERZ791912 | MGnify/ENA primary metagenome ERZ791912 (study PRJEB30046, sample SAMN00792082) | human gut metagenome | study: EMG produced TPA metagenomics assembly of the A metagenome-wide association study of gut microbiota in type 2... | reverse complement strand
AGCATTTGGAAATCGCTCATGTTCACATGATACGACGCCGGGTGCTTAGCCTACACTATAAGTTCCCCGATTTGTCAGAGATAGCCTACAATCACCTGCTTCATCACTTGGATGCCTACAAGGTAAAACCTCAGTTTTATGTCATCAACTTCGATGATCCGAGAAAGTCGCATCGGTGCAATCCTATCAATCCCGCCTTTATGACGGATATATCGGATGCCTACGAGAGTGCCTATACTATTATGCTCAACCTTAACCGTTCGTGGATTCAGAAGCAGGGAGACTTCTTTGTGGAGTCGCCGATTATCTTGCTGGCTGCCATCATTTGGTTTCTGAAGATATATGAGAAAGGAAAGTACTGCACCTTTCCCCATGCTATCGAGTTTCTGAACCGTCCTTACGCACAGATATTCCCGATACTCACTTCTTACGATGAACTTGCCAACTATCTTTCTCCCTTTATGGACGCTTGGGAGGGAGGAGCGCAGGATCAGTTGCAGGGACAGATAGCCAGTGCCAAGATACCGCTTTCACGAATGATTTCACCAGCCCTTTATTGGGTGATGACGGGCGATGATTTTTCGCTTGACATCAATAATCCCAAGGAGCCGAAAGTGCTGGTTGTAGGTAACAATCCCGACCGCCAGAATATCTATTCGGCAGCACTTGGTCTGTATAATAGCCGTATCGTGAAGCTCATCAATAAGAAGAAGCAGCTCAAATCGTCTGTGATAATCGACGAGTTGCCGACTATCTACTTTCGTGGGTTGGATAACCTTATCGCCACAGCCCGAAGCAACAAGGTCGCCGTGTGCTTGGGTTTTCTGGACTTTTCGCAGCTTACCCGTGACTATGGCGACAAGGAGAGCAAGGTAATCCAGAACACTGTAGGCAATGTGTTTAGCGGTCAAGTTGTGGGCGAAACTGCCAAGACACTTAGCGAACGCTTCGGAAAGGTGCTACAGCAACGGCAGTCCATGACCATCAACCGCAACGACAAATCCACCTCCATTTCCACGCAAATGGATAGCCTTATCCCGGCAAGCAAGATTTCCAACCTCACACAAGGTATATTCGTGGGTGCGGTGTCCGATAACTTCGACGAACGCATCGACCAAAAGATTTTCCATGCGGAGATAGTGGTGGATAGCGTCAAGGTGTCGGCAGAAATGAAAGCATACCAGCCTATCCCAGTGATAGTGGAATTCAAAAACGAAGATGGCTCCGATAATCTCAAAGAGACTATCGAAGCCAACTATCGTAAGGTAAAACAAGAGATACTGACGCTGGTTGATTCGGAGATTCAAAGGATAAAAAACACCCCTGCCTTGTCCCATCTCATTCCAGACAAGTAGTGCAAACACGGATTGGGTATTGTGGTTGCGGTGTTATGATTACGGACCGTAGCTATACCCACAGGTAAATCCTTATGATAGCTGTTAGCACTGATAAACTGCGGCTGTAACAAATCGTTTTCGGTTCAGTCGTTTCAGGTGGATACGAAGTGTAAGATTGTGCCACTCGATATGGTTGGTAGAACGGAAAACGGTACGGTGTATTTTTCAGCTGATGAGATAACTGTATTTTTTCAGTTTATCGGTGTAAATCATTTTGGCTTTGGACAGAAAAAGACTTTGAAGCACAACAGACAGAGTACGGTTGGTACGTCTGCCCACTTTAAAAGCCACAACCTTGCGAGTTTCTCTATCCAAGGCGTACACTAACCAGCGCGGATGATTTTTTTACCGATAAAAATGCGCATCTCATCCACTTCGTAGGTCTTGCCTACAGAGGTAGGTGGCTGCTTGATATTGCTTACTATCTGCAAAATCTTCTTAAGCAAGGTGGTAATGAAATTCCCAATATTCGTGCCGTACTGCGAATACCCAATCCCTCTTTGGTCAGTTGAGTGATTTTGGTGTCAGAGTTAGGAAGATAGGCTTTGTATGTGTAGTCAGTAATAAAACGCTTCTGGCAATGTTTGCATCGGTAGCGTTGTTTACCTGTACTACTTTTACCACTTTTGATAATATTGTTTGAGTAGCAATGTGGACATTGAAGCTCGACTCCCAATCTGGAGCATAAAGTGCCGAAGCGTTCTCGTATATTCATTTTCTTTGTTTTGGGTTACAAATATAGCAAAAGGCAGAGAATCTTTCCCTGCCTTTACGCCTAATCTTTTAAAAATCACATTGATAATCAGATGATTATTACAACAACTCCCGATTTGAAGCATTACCCATCTTATTCCATATTTAATTCCGCCAACGGGTAATGTTTTTTTTCATTTTCGTAATCCTTTCAAAATAACAGTTCTTTCGCTTACTGGAATTTCTTTACGTCTTTTGGCCATTACCGCATTATCTAAATTTTAAATATGATGTTACGCTCATTCCATCCGTCATTTTATATTTCCCAAAATTGGTAAACTCAATGGTATCAATCTTGTTATCTTTTAATTTTAATATGATCATTGTTATATCACAGTGACTTAACTGCTTCAATGATTGGATATATTGTTTATCTACCCAAAGAGAGCGAACCGCTTCTGGATGTATGACGCACATTACCTTATACTCTGTTAAGGTTTCAAGTGGGATTATTCCCTCTATCCCCACTTTTCTATTTAGCACTTTGATAGGCATACCCACATATATGGGGAGACCAATTAACCTATTTGTATTCAATATACCCTTGGACAATTGATACGGAGCAGATTTTATTGGTATTTTTTCATAAATAAGAGTATCTGATGAAGATGTGGCATAAAATCTTATTGGAAGATCATTGTCAAAATTAAGATTGTACCTTGAATATACCTTCCTTGCTCTACTTTTTGATCTTATTGATAATATATTCGCCCCAAAAAATATTGGGTTATCGGATATAACTACCAACGTATCATTAATCCCTAACACAAGATACAACCTGTTTTCTACACTTTTCTGGTAGTATTCTTCGTCTTGGGGCCAAATCCGGATACCATAATATGTTACATTGCTCTGAGAAAAATTAGTTGTTATAGAATCTGTTAGTTCATTATCTTCAGAATTTAGAGGACTACAGATTGGCGACTTTACTTCTAGTGCGTCTGTTGATTCATCATTTTTATAATTCAATGAGACTCTCGAAGAGCCAAGACAACAGCTGCACATAAATACATACAATATCAAAGATAAGGACTTCTTCATTTTTAGAGTGTTCAAAAGTTAATTAAAGGTCTGTGTTATTGAAAATCTTCAATAACACAGACTTACATAACATTATTACTTTTTCCTTGATTTAAGAATTAGGGTATGTTTAATTGGAGCATTAAAAGTTGCCCCTTCTCTATTATAGGTCCTACTTTTAGGTCGATACGAAAAATGTCCTATGGCTCCCAAAGCATTGTCAAAGTTTCTTGATGCCGTTTTTGATTCATCAGCATTATAATGGATCGTATTTCCATTAACAGAATACCCAGAGGATAAAACAAAGCATCCTTCTGTCCAAGATCTTGGATTTGTTCCTCCATAGTGGAATCTGATTCCTCGCTTACTTACGTTTCCTCCAACTCCAGGTTTTATCCATTGTGATCCAGCCGTCGGATTAATTATTGGATATGTTCCATCAGGAATCCTTCGACCACTTCCGTTCTTTGTACTTGGCTCTCCTCCTGGAGCAACATAGAACCCTGTGCCATTATCTGCTTCTCCAGATATATGATACACTCCTAGTGTATAACTGTCTTTTGTTTCACCTATTTCCAAGTTTAACAAATTCACTCGCTTCCCATGCTCTCCTTGTGAAAATTCATAGGTTTCTTTTTTATCTCCATTTGCGACATTAAAGACGTCATTTCCATCAGCTATTATGGGCGCATCTATCTTCCATTTTTTATTAACATAGGATATATTTATTGTGTCTGTGCCAATAGGATCAATAAAAGTAATTGGATTATAGGTATACGCATAACTTGAATTTCCATAATTCTTCTCTTCCAATATATCCGTACTAATCCACAAACTCACCCTCGGGTCATAGTACCTTGCTCCATAGTAATACAATCCCGTCTCCTCATCGAATTCCTTCGCATTGAAAAGATAAGGCGTATTCCAAATATTATTGCGCTCCTCAATGAACACCTCACCGAAAGGAACATACTCGATATGCTGCACCACCTCACCGTCAAGGTTGGTGATGTAACTACTGCTACCCAAATGGTCTGGGTGGTAGTAGAACTGCATCTTCTCGTATGTATCGCCTTCTTGGAAGTTGTTCTTTGCAGCTCTCGCTAAAGCTCGTATCTGAGCAGCCTCCAAGCTGCCGTCATTGCAGCAGAAGCCCTTGCCATCGACATAGTCGTTGTTGTCCTCACCATTGTACGGCACTGCAAAGGTTGCATAATTATCCTTGATAACCTGCAACTGCTGGGTATATTTTCCCTTATAATCAACAGACAAGCCGTCAGTCTCGCTACCTGCATACTGAATGCGGCGTGGGTCTGAACCATAAGAGTCAAAGTCTCCAATCTTGCTGACTACACGCTGACTACCAATATAGATGTGCTTGGTGTAACGTCCGCCTTGGTTGGCAACGAGGTAAGGAGATACATACAATGAGAACTTGGCTGTGTTTGTGCGACCTCCAGCAAACTCGGAGTTCACATAGACTTGATCACTCTCACCCGATGTTTTCACCGTGCGCTCACCGTCTGCGTCATACCAATAATTCGTCACGAAGCCATTGTCATCAGAGGAAAGAAGACGGTTCTCCTCATCCCACTTCAACTTGCGCTCCGCTGCCTTTTCGTCAGCAATGCCGTCCTTCTTCGTGCGACTTGTATTGACATAAATGAGGTTTCCGTTGGCATCATACTCGTAGGCATGACTATTGTTCACATTCTCACTCTCCGAAGGAGTTTCCTCTGTGCGGTAGTTCACATCCTTTACATTGGCGAGTTGGAACTTCTTGCCTGTCTCTGTTCCATAGGTATATGACAAATCATAACCTGCATTCAATGTACCGTTGAACTGCACATTGTTCTGCGTAAGAATCTGACGCTTCGATGTGATGCGGTGCATGTTGTCGTAACCCATCGCAAGAGTGTAGCTTGCGGTCTTGTTGTCAGCACCAGTATAAGTGCCAGTTGCACCAACAAGACGGTAGAGTGCATCGTATGTATAGGCATGAGCCATTTGTCCGCCAGCCTTTCCACTCTGTGGAACTGACGCACCGTTAACCACACTGAGCACATTGCTTACCGCATCATAAGTGTAAGCATTGTCCATGATGGTATTGCCACCACTGTTCACGGTGAGGTTCTGCAATCTGCGACGCTGTGGGTCGTAGGTGTAGAACGTCTCAGCACCATTGCAGTACTTCAAGTATGTACGCTGCTCAAACTTGTCATAGCCGATCTTGCTCACATAATCGTAGCCGTATGACTTGTAGCCATGAACCTTTTCAAGCTGACCACCGAGATTGTAAGAGTAAGTAATCTTCTCCTCATCAGGATAAATCATCTCCAACAGACGGTTGTGGCTGTCGTAAGTCCATTGCGTCACATAGGTTGCTATTGCCTGATTAGGCACAATCATCGTGCGGCGGGTCTTTGTCACCTCGCCCATCTTGCCATAGAAGTATTCGATGGCACCTGTTCCATCCTCACGGAGCATCAAGCGACCGATACGGTTCTGAGAGGCGTTGCGGCCACCGTAGTAATACTTCACGTTGTTCTCCGGATGATCTGGGTAGTTGATACCCGTCAGACGCTGATAGTCGTAATCGTAGGTGATGAACTTGCCTTCCTTTGCAAGGTTGGCAGTCTGCTTGGTCAGCACATTGCCGAGCGCATCGTATGTGAAGTTGGTGATGCCGCTTGCAGGATGGTTCACCTCAGTACGGCGGTCACCCATGTCGTAAGTAGAGGTCGTTACATTGCCCTCCGTGTCGGTGACACGAACAAGGCGCTGTATGCCGTCATACTCAAACGAGGTGGTAATCTCACCGTCAGGACCGCTCTTCTGGATGGTCTTCAAGGTCTTGCCACTGCCATTGGTATGGGTAGCCTGCACATTATGGAGTGCGTCTGTTACGGTTGTAACAAGTGCATGACTGCCGTTGTCAACCGTATATGCCGTAGTTGTCGTAGAATTGTCCGGCAATGTCACTGAGGTAGCACGGTCGAGCACGTCATAAATAGTAACCGTTGGAGATACATTGTCAAATGACTTGCTGAACGTGGACTTCGAGCCAGTTCCTTCCGTTGTAGGATAGAAAGACTTTGCCACACGTCCGAAAGCATCATACACGTTTCTTCCGCTGACTATCATCACATTCTCGTCCTTGGCAGAGTTTCCCTTGGATGCACTTGTCACAACACCGTCCTTCTTCACCTGCACGGCTCTTCCGAAACCGTCAACGAACGTAACGGTCTCCAAGTCATCGTTAGGGTGCTGGATGTCGTAGTGCTTGGTCACTGCGTAAGCAGGAGCGGTAATGCCACTCTCATTGAATGTAGCCAAAGGCTGATACTCAAAGGCGATGGCATAAGGCACGCCCGTAGCCAACTCGTTAGGACCACGCACGCCAGTGATGCGACCGAGGTCATCTACATCAGTCTCATAATAGAAGTTGTTGAGGTCACGATGCTCCTTGGCGATACCATAGCGATAGTCGAAGTTGCCTTGCTCGCTGCGGTAACCCCACGCATCGTCAATGCGCTCAACATACATGTTCATCTCAGGCTCATAGCGGTACTTGTACCACATGCGCTGTCCCTTGCCGTTGGCAGGGAGGGTCTTCTGGATGATGTTGCCGTAAGAGTCGTACTTGTAATCAGTAACTGCCGCACCGTCATTCAACTGCTGCGTAATCTGGGTGATGTGGTTGGCGTAGTTGGTATTATACTTCGCCGTCACATGGTGATAGAGTGAGCCGTCACCGCCTGTAACAGTCACATCAACAGGAAGTCCGAAGATATGCTTCGCTGCATTGTCCGTGTATTTAATGGCGGTTGCATAGTCAAACTTTCCGTTTCCGTCCTCACCAAGGCTTCCCTTGTCGCTGTACTTGTAGGACTTCAACTCACCATGATAGCCATTGAGGTAGTACTCATTCCATGCCTCGGATGTAACCACACCGTTTGCCGCTCCCTCATACTGCAAGTTTGCCGTATAGCGGAGAGGTACGAATGCAGATGCACGGTCACTCCAAAGGTTCACGTCACGCTTTGCGAACGTGTACTTGTCACCGTCGGCAGTCAGATAGTAGCTGTCGTAACGGTTCTTTGTCTCGGTGTACTTGTTGCCGTTGGCATCCTCTACGGATGTGGCGGTAACATTGCCCTGCGTGTAGTAGTTGGCTACATCGTAGTTCTCAACAGCCTGTCTGTAAACAGAATTGCCTTTCTCCGTGTCGAGGTTCTTGGTGATGACTTCACCGAAACCGAGGAACTCACGCTCATGGCGGTCACGCTTTCCGTCCTTATACTCAAAGGCGGTTGTCATGACAGGACCGTCGTCATGGATTCCGTCGTCAATCGTCAAGGCTGACATGACCCACTTTCCACCAGGAAGACCGTAGGTCGGAGTGGTGTGGGCATAGTCCAAAGTGAATGTTCCGCCCAAGGAGTTGGTAACAGACTTCAACATATTTGTCCTGCCAATGGCAGAGCGTGTAACCTTCAACTCGCTTTCCTTCTCAGACTCAACGATGTCAAGATAGCCGTCACCATCAACATCCTGCAAAGAGTAGGTAGGACGATTGATACTGTGCGAGGTTGATGCACCAGGGTTGGTTGAAATCTTGATGCTGATGACAGGAATGTTGATGGTCAAAGTAAACGCTGCATTTGCAGACTCTGATGTAGAGGCTGATTCACTAAGCGCACTCGCACCCTTCCAACTGATAGGCTCATCAAAGCCATTGCCTGTATTGAGGGCAACAGTGATACCATCACCATTCTTCCAGACCTTATCAGGAAGACCGTCAGAGTTGATGTCGATAAGGTTGTATTCCTCTTCGCTCTCTGAGGTTACGAGACCAAAGCCTGCGGAGAAACTGCCGGAGGCCTTGTTTATTTTGTTATCGTGGTATTTGGTTTCTCCCCAGCCTTGGCTTGCGCCACCGCTTGCTCCTATATCATAAGAGTGGCTCTTACCGCCTTGAATACGGTCAAGTTCCCAATCAATAGGCTCAGTGAAGGCATAGCCAAGATTTAATCTTACCTTTTTGTCGGAAAGAATCTTGTCAGGAAGTCCATCTCCATTAATGTCGATAAATGACTCTACGGCTTCATCCGTATTCTTTGGTGCACTACCAGAAATAGAGAATTGAGCTAACCATTCCGTCTGAACATTGCTCAAAGACGGTTTAATACCCTTGGCTAAGTTGGTGATACCTGATACGGAAGCAACAGGATTGCCACCATATCCCCACGCCTCAGAAGCATTGTCAGAGTTGTTCGCTCCGATGCCCTTGTAGATTTCACCACTCAATCCACCTTGTGAGTTGGTGTATTGGATGGTACCACCTGCAATGATGTCAGGGAATCCGTCGCCATTCATATCCATCATGGCTACTTCCGTCTTGGAACTGCCATTTGCATTGTTATGGGTAATGCCAAGTGCACCACCTTGCACAACGGTACTCTTGCTTGATACCACTTGGCTTACAGCTGCCGCACCAGTACCCTGCAAATATTCACCTGCAAGTCCTGCCACTTCAGCATTATTATCCAATGGATTGGTAAGGAGTACATCCTGTTCTGTCAATCGGGCTGTACTTGCCTCGGTTGCAGTAAGATAGATGTCCTGTCGCTGACCGACCCACTTGTCCATAGAAGTCTGGTCTGTACCCAATGGAGTGAATGCCATCGTGAGAGGATCAACCTTGTCGTTCTCGTTTTCCGGCAATTTCAGCAATGACTCGTCAATAGGCTTTGCATATCTGCCCTCTGCCGAGTTATAAACAAAACCTCCCCAGCCACGGTAAAGCATACCGAAGCCAAGATTGTCATTCTCTGCATAGAATCCAGCAAGCACATTCTCTGTTACGAGACCTGCCGCATCTTTCAGAATGGAAACAGAGGCTGAAGTAACAGTTTCATTAGAGATTGCTGCCGGATAGCTGTATTCAAACCAGATGTTCTTTCCTGCAGTAGTTGCAAATCGCAGAGTATCGGCTTTCAAGATGCCATTCTCGATAGTGAAAGACTTCTTGCCAACAAGCGCATCCTCTGTTTTTGCGGTCAAAGTAATCTGACCGCTGATAGAATTGTCTGAAAGGGTAAGCACTGGCGACACAACCAAAACGGTATCAGTCGCAGTGGTCAAGTATGGCTTGCCCTCTGCCAAGGCATTTGCGAAAGTCTTGTAATGTGCAGGAACTGACATAGTCTGCTCAACATTGGCAGAATCCTTGTAAGTTACAGACGCTTGCCAACCGATATTCTTCCAATCAACATTTGAGGTGGATGAAATCTTAAAGCTGAAGTTGGTCAGCTTTTCAGTATTCTCCAGACTGATGTTGAGAGAATCACCATTGAAAGCCTCACCAGCCTTCAATGTACGAGCAAAGACAGTCTTCTCGATATAGTTCGGGTTGTCGTTTCCGTCACTGTCTTTCTTGTCGTTGCTGCCGATGATGCTGAGAACAACATCGTCGGTTGTTACAGGCTTGTGGAAGACACTGTGAACTTCAACACTTGAACCATTCTCCACATTGGCAGAGGTATTCACATCATAGATGGCACCATCCTCAGGCTTGTACTCTGTTGAAGAAAGCCCGTTAGGCAAAACATTAGATTCGCCAGCGTATGTAATGGTAGGCGACCAGTTCACCTTGTCAAATGAGCCGTTGCTTGTTTCCTCGGAACCCGACTGTACACGGAAATAGATTCTGTCACCCCGCTTGACGGCAACAGAAGAGACTGCAGCGGCATAAGAACTGCCGTCGCCCTTTGCAATAGTCTTGCTCCAAAGCTCATTGCCACCCTTTTGGATAGCAACTCTTACGCCGTCTGCCTTCTGATACTCGTCAGCATCATAGTCACCAGTCGGAGCGACAAGGCTCACTTGCCCTGCCACGCTGACAGTTCCATCCTTAGGAGCCTGCCATACACGCACGATGTCCTCCATAGGGGAGTTCTTGATGGCTTCCGCCTGCTCATCCTCGCTAACCTCCATAACGGATGTGTCAACCTTGCCACCATAGATGATAGGGCTTGGCGTGTCGGCACTGCTCAACGTAAATGTAGGCACGGCATTGCTTGCCTTGTCAAATTCCAAATGGTTGAAATACACCTTGCCATTTGAAACGAGGTCAACAAGTCCGTCACCGTTGATGTCGCTGAAATACTGAGTGGTCTTGGTCTTAGTGGTTGACTTGTCCGTTCCGACAACGGCAGTCAGGACATTCCAACCGACAACGGCATTCGCACCGAAAGAGTTCGTAGAACTTTTGGTTGTCGAGAAGTTACTGATGCCCTTTACCTTGACAGGCTCACCATATACGACTTCTCCGTTGTCTGTCTTAATCTGTGGACGATAATATACAGAACCACCGGACTTATATACCTTGTCAGGAAGTCCGTCACCGTTCAAGTCAACGAGTGCGGAAAGTCCCTTGCTCGTGTCGCTGGAGTAACTGTATGAGCCACCCACGGTATTGCCTTTCCAGGGACTTCCGTCCACGACACCCACACCAGCATAGAACGAACCGCTCACAGAAGAACTTGTAGTACCGCCGAGTGCAGTAGGCTTGTCGCTGAATCGCTTGCTGACAGCCTTTAACGGATTGATAAAGCCTGCGTCAAGTCCGTCATCGTGCGTGTTCCATTTTTCGGAATCATCCTTGAAAGGAACATAACCCTTTTCAGCCTGCACATCATCATAATAGTCGAAGTTCTGGAAAGCCACTTCCTTTCCTGTGTTGTCATACTGTCTGACACCTGTGAGCATTTCCTTGTGGAAAGCCCCCTCCTTATAGTCGAAGGCATAGCTGCGCAGGGTCTCGCCTTGGAAATTCACCGTTACCTTCTCCAACAGCTTGTTGGAGGAGGCGAGGAATCCATAGCGGGCATTGTTGGTTTTTACCTGCTTTACCTTGTTGCCATCAAAGAGTACAACGGTGTGCGGTTCCTGTCCTGCATTACCTGCGTGAACCTCCTTCAGATATGCAGCCTTGGCCTTCAAGCCACCACGCACATCCTCATCCACGATGTCATACACATATTCTATATAGTCACCGTGGAGTTCCTCGACACGTTTCAGCTTCCATTCGGCAATCACCTCACGGGTATTGCCCGAAGCATCGGTGACATTGCCCTTTACTACAGCTCCGTCACCACCATAGATGTACTTGACACCCTGCTTGTCTGTAACCTCCCAATAATAGTTGGCAGGACTGTCACCCTTGCGGATGATACGGCTGAAATCACCGCCTTGGCGGGTGTAGAACTGGCGGTCAGCCTTTCTGTTCATCTTCTCGCCACGGTGTGCGACTCCCATCTGTCCGTTGTCGTCCATAGTGGAGAGCATTGAACCGGACAAAAGATAAGTCTCCGTCTCTTTTGACTGGTCATAACGAGGCACGCCCCACCGGGTGTCAAGCGTAATGCTTGGCACGCTGACGTTCCAACCCTCGCCAAGCCAACCGCTACCGCCCTCGCTGCTGTACTGCAAGCCAAGGCTTGGCTGCATGCCGTTTCGTGCTGGCGGCATCTCGAACGGATACTGCAGGTTGGCAGAGCCACGGTTGTTTGCGCTTGGAGGCGCAATGACATTGAGCTTCGCCGTCGGGTCTGCCGCCTTGATGTCGTTCATCATTGTCGGGGCAAAGCCTTCGGTCTGCGGAGACTCCGGTGCCTGTATCACACCGTTGATCATGTCTGTGAAGTGGGTCGTCTTTGAAACGACACACTCTTCCTTCTTGTCCACACGCACACGCTCCAACGCAACCCAATGCTTCTCGGCCGGGTCGTAGTAATAGGTACGGATGTCGTCCTCGGTATAGCCGCTTGGTATTCTCGTGCGGTCATACTTTATCTTGACAGTCGCGCCCTCGCCTGTGAAGTGTGTTCCGTGAGGGAGAAAACGGTAGCCATGTCCTCCTGCCGTGACATTGGTCATGGCAAAGTCAAGCTCAGGAACATTTTCCTCTCCGATAGAGTTCACGGAAAGGCTTCTGTTCCGAATGAGGTCTTTCTGAAGAACGACCAGTTTGCTACCTCCTACGGAGATACTGTCAGAGACACCCTTCTTGAAGAGTTTTCTCACGGCTGTCCCGTCCTTTGCCGAAAGGGACAGTGTGGCGGCAAGCAGTAAAACCAATGCCCACGCCACCTTCTGTATATAATTCTTCATGCGTATCTTCCTTTAAGTTACTTTACTGAGATTTTCCTTGTATGCTCCCCATTCTCGGAGATTGCCTTCACGACATACACACCCGATGCGGGAACCTTGAAGTCGGCTTGCTTGACGCTTTCGCCTGTCATTTGGCGTGACACTACCAGTTTGCCTGACACGTCAAACACCATCAATGTTGCTGCAGCAGGCTTGTCCTGTGTGAGTTTAGCCTCGTAGATGCCTGTAGTAGAACCGTTGCCATTGACAGTGAAATTCTCGTCTTCTCCAGAAATGAAGGTATTGTCAGCCTGTCTGTCCGAGCTGCCCACATGGTTCTCCCTTGCCTGTGTTCCGTTAGGCATACTTGCATCACACTCGCTGCCGACATAGACGGTCATCGTTGTCGTACACTTCTTGGGTGTTTCTATCTGCACGTTGCCCCTTGTGGTGAATGAGGTTACAGGCGTACCGTTTACGGTAAGATCTGTGATATGTGTCTCGCCCTTTCCGTACTTGATGCAGAACCGCCATGCACGAAGTGACCAGACATATTCATGATGCACGGTCTGTCCGTTCAACTTGTATGTGACCTGCATATTGCGGACTGTTACGCTAAGCACATCGCCAGGCTTGATGGTGACATATTTGGTTAGGCTTGTATATCCACCGGTTATGATATGCGCCTTGTCGCCCCGCACGTCGAAGCCATATTGGGTGATCTCGTCCGTGAGGCTTGGCTCCAATCCCACACGGTAGTTTGATTTTGTATCGTTCACCGTCCATGAGATGTCGCCAGACAGATAGGTCCTGGTGTCATGCGAGTATGAGGTGTAGAGTGCGTTGCCAGTGGCATAAATCTCGTTGCCTCCACCTTGTGATACGGACAGCGCATAGGCGCCGGGGGCAAGATTCGTGATTCTATGCGTGTCACCGAAGAATGTTCCTCTGGCAATGGTTTCTCCTTTTACTTTTCCTGCAACGGTATCAACGCTGAGCACATAGGAATAGACTGGTGTACCGATGTTGATGCCGATGTCGATATACCCGTCATTGCGTGGAACTCCATTCTCGCAACTTGACGGCGTAGGAGTGGCATCATAGGAAATGCCGTCATAATAGGCGAATGTGAACACATCGCTTCCGCTTCCGTCTGCATCCCATAGGATATTGCGGAATATGGTCTTGCCCCTTGTCATATCAGGCTTGGAGCATTTTATGTTGCTATTGCTGTTGATGTCGAAATCACCTTCACCGCTTGGGTCTATGAGCATGACGGTACGCTTGCGGCAATAGTCCGAGAATTCCCTGTCCGGTGTGAGGTCATAGCTCAACTCTGCCATATAACCGACATCATCTATTCCTCCTGTCCTCAAGCCTGCCATATTCAAGGCAGACTCTGCTCCTTCCGTTCGGATAATGCCCACATTTGTGTCTGTGTCAGTTGAATCCGAAAGGGATATGGTTCTTGCCGCACTTCCTGTTCCGTCAACACGCAGATATATGTTTTTGCCTTCCTTGCGGATAGAGATGTCCGTTCCGTCAACATCCGTGGCGATGTATGAATTTGAGACCGCTCCGTTGATGATCGGATAAACAACTCCAGCATTGGTGAACCGGAATCCATACTTGCATGTGCTGCCACCGATGCTTCCGAAGCCAACGTCAAAAGTCGGGTGACTTGTCGGACAGGTGAACTCAAAAGCACCGCCACCTCCAACAAGGGCTGGGGTCGTGGCATAAGCTCCGGAAGCGGCTTTCTCTTGGATGATATTGTCAGTAAAGCCATTCCTTGACACTTCAAGTCCTTGCGCAGTCCATCTTGCCACTGTACTGTCGGGCTTTGACGGCACGTTGGTCTTGACCATCCATGTACGTTTCATGACATGCCACAGGGAATCTGTAGGTGAGGTATATGTTGCAAGTGCCACATCATCGTCGCCCCAGAAAGTGAAGCCTCTGTCCGGCATCGGATTGCCGTTTTCACGTCCCATGACAAGCAGACGGGAAGCGGATGAAGGGTTGTATGGATTTGCGTCATGATAAGTTCCGTTCTCCTTCAAGGCCGCATACACCGGACTTTCCTCATATGATGTTGCGGAAAGCGGTTGGGAGAGACTTCCTGCCGTGTCGGTTCCAACAGCTGTGACCCTATGGTGGTAGGCTTGGTTCTCCGCCATGTCCCAAGTCAGGTTTCCGTCGCTGTCAAGATACGAGCCTTTGAGGGTGATGCCGTACTTTACCGCCAGATAGCTCTCCACTTTTCTGCGCTCATCGGGTGTAAGCATCCTGCTGAACACAATAAGCTCAGGGGCATATCCCCGGATGGAAGCATTACCGAAGAGCGAGGTCGGGAAATCCGTACCGAAACTGCCAGAGGTGGAAGGGGTTCCGATGAATAATGTGGTGTTGGAGTTGTCTCCCCACAATGTTGTTGAAGGATTGCTTACCTTGAAGTAGGACACAACTCGCAGAGCGCTTTCCTTAAAACCGTTCTCGGACAAAGAATCACTTGATTGATAAAGCAGGTCTTCACCCGATGCTGAACCATAGTCCAGTGGTTCAACACCTCTACCCCTTACGGCTTTGTCCTTGCTCAGAATGGCTCCGTCACCCTTGCGGCCGTCAAGAGCATAGACAACCATATCCTTGCCGATGGTTGCCAGTTCCGGTGAAAAGACACCGATGACGGTAGCCTGTGAGAGGTCGCCGTGCTTGAGGCTGGCACTCAGGCTGCGGAATCCGTCTGCGAGCCAGAGACTCGGATTGAAGTTGAAGTAATGGACTGAACTGTTCGGAAGAGTAAGTTCAGACTTGACGCCACGGCTGTCCAATAGCATCAGCCGTATGGAATCCCCAGAGAAATCCTGCCAACGGTAATAACCTTGCAGGTCTGAGTTCAATGGCGCAGTCTTGAACCACAGTTCGCTTCCGCTGACTCCTCCGGGCGTTTGCGCGAAACTGCCGAGAGCGAAGCCTAACAGTAACAAAGAAGTAAACTTTCTCATGCGCTGTCAATTTGGAGTGTTTGAAAAATATAAAAACGTATGCCTCTGCCGCGCAGGGAGAGACCAGTGAGAGAGAACGGACTGTTACTACGGAGAAGAATTGTGATATAGGCTTGCTCCGTAAAGTCCTATTGTCACGTGGCAGGCCAACAGGCTTTACCACCAAAATAATGCTGCAAATATACAAAAATAATCTTAATAAACAGATATAATCTTTAAGAAATTTGCTGGTTTGGTGTTTTTTTCTTATGATTTCGGTCGATTTTGCAGAAATCTTTTACATCTGTAGTATGTACTGGAGTTAGTTTGGCAAAAATACACAAATGGTCACGGCTTCAGTTTCTTATGTTAGAATGTAAATCATGGTTTGAAACTGTACACACTCGGGGTACAAATGAAAACACTATATGCTTGTGCCGGAAAGGTATATATGAGCTGACGGTAGAGTCGTCATCAACAACAATGACCCTGATTTGATAAATTCAGCAGGAATACTTGCTATTCATTTTTATGATGGGGTTATGTTTACAAATTTGAGATTTCATGTAGAAAACAGGGGTATCTTATTATGATAAAAACATCAAGATACCCCTATATATAATAAGGTGTCATAACCGACAGACGGAGCGTGCTTGTTTTCCAACTATGCTTTGTTCTGTTTCTATATTCTTTGTTTCGTGTTTTTCAGCAGTATCTTGCTCCTGTGGCGGTGCGGTACAACGACAAAAATCGTTTCTCCTGTACGCTATTATATTATAAAGGTGTAGGAATCTTATTAAAAAAATGAAAGATTCCAACTTGCACCTCTTGGCATCGTTCCGTTCATCACAATAATCATCGGATACTCGTG
>ERZ791912.860-NODE-860-length-16410-cov-61.193580_pt1 | contig 16410 bp, 13 predicted proteins | sample MGYA00510141_ERZ791912 | MGnify/ENA primary metagenome ERZ791912 (study PRJEB30046, sample SAMN00792082) | human gut metagenome | study: EMG produced TPA metagenomics assembly of the A metagenome-wide association study of gut microbiota in type 2... | reverse complement strand
ATATTCTTCAGAATCTCTCGAGCACCGTGTATGAGGTGGGCGGACAGGGCAAGACCGAGAAATGGAACAATACGCTGCCAAGCTATGCGATGGTGCATTTGATGTATAAATTCAGCAAGGCACCTAAGAGTAAGAAATAACACCCTGTTTTGATTTTACTGTGATTTAAGAAAAGTGCACTGAGTAGAGTGCAATTTTTGTTAAAAAGTGCACTGAATTCAGTGCACTTTCGCTATTTATTCGTATTTTTGCAGCTAAAGAATAACATAATCGGGCATAAAAATGGAACAGTTACAAACAACATTTGACAAATTGCTGAGAGAAACGAGTACTACGTTTCATCGCTATATGTATAATCGCATCAATTGGGATGCTCGTATGATAGGTCTAATGGGACCAAGAGGTGTAGGTAAAACAACTTTGGTGCTTCAACACATCAAAGAACAACTACCAAGAAAAGACTCTCTCTATGTACAGGCAGAAGATTTTTATTTTGCCAGTCATAGGCTCACCGAACTGGCAGATTCATTTGCAAAGATGGGCGGAAAGTATCTTTTCATAGATGAAATCCATAAATACAAGGATTGGGCAAGAGAGTTGAAATTAATATACGACTACCATTCCGAACTCCATGTAATGTTTACCGGATCATCTGTTCTCGATATAGCAAAGGGGGCATTTGACTTGAGTCGTCGTGCGCTTATGTACGAGATGCAAGGTCTATCATACCGGGAATATCTGGAACTCTTTCATGGAATCCACTTTCCTGTATGTACTTTAAAACAGCTTATGCAACAGGAAGTCAATATACCGAATGGCTTCTTGCCATTAGAACATTTCGCAGACTATCTGCAACGAGGGTATTATCCTTTTTCTGATGGCGACATCAGAATGTATATCCAGCAAGTGGTCAATGCAACGATAGAAACCGATATTCCGCAATATGCAGATCTTACGGTTTCAACTGCAAGAAAACTCAAAAGGCTACTTGCCATCATCGCTCAAAGTGCACCATTCAAGCCTAATATGAGTCAGATAGGAGGGCAGCTGGAAGTTTCCAGAAACAATATAGCCGACCTTTGCACCTACTTGGAGAAAGCCGGACTTATTGGGCAACTCCGCACTTCAACTGGTGGTATTCAAGGACTAGGAAAGGTAGATAAGATTTATCTGGATAATCCAACGCTCATCTATACTCTTGCAGGAAAGAGTGTTGAGATAGGAACTGTGAGAGAAACTTTCTTTTTCAATCAGACACGCTCACTCATGCCTGTAACTGTATCACCTATATCTGATTTCCTGATAGATGGGAAATATACATTCGAGGTTGGTGGAAAGAAGAAAAAGCAAAATCAGCTGCAGAACATAGAAAATGGATATGTAGTAAAGGACGATATAGAGACGGGGTATGGAAACATCATCCCGTTATGGATGTTTGGTATGCTCTATTGATACAGCGAAAAATCAGGGTAAGGAAGAAGGTCTTGCCGAGGCTACTCAGCTACCTTTGGATATCATTGAAAAGCTGAGCAGATCTTAATTGTTTGCTCCCGCTAGGCACTTGCTCCCGTCAGAATGCCTAGCGGGAGATATTCTTTTGATGCCTGGCGGGAGATATTCTTTTATACAAACTAGTCCGCTTTGATTTTGTTAGATATATGATGCAAATACACTTTTAAGGACGACTTTTTGTGATTTCCCACACTTTTAAGGACGACTTTTTGTGGTTTTATACATTTTTAAGGACGACTTTTTGTTCTATTTGAAATAAAAAATGTATCTTTGCACTCAGAAACATCAAATAATCAGATAGTTATGAAGAGAAATGCCATCAAATACCTATATCAATGGAAAGCAAGCAACGACCGAAAGCCGTTGATCATGCTTGGAGCCCGCCAGGTTGGCAAAACCTGGCTGATGCAGGAATTTGCCAAAGAGGCCTATACCCGTAGTGCGTATATAAACTTCGAAGACAATGAAATGCTCCGGGAAGTTTTTGCTCATGACTTTGATATCCCCCGCATTATTAATAGCATACAATGGAGTACAGGTGTTTCTATAGACGAAGATACGCTTATCATTCTTGATGAGATACAAGAAGCGCCCAGGGGTATCACTGCATTAAAGTATTTTGCAGAAAAAGCACCTCAATATCATGTCGTAGCTGCAGGTTCGTTGCTCGGAATAGCAATGCATCAGAATGACTCTTTTCCTGTAGGTAAAGTAGATTTCATGCATTTATATCCCCTTACATTCTTTGAATTTCTGGATGCAATCGGTGAAAGCCGTATGGTAGAACTGCTCATGTCAAAGGATTGGAATATGATAACCATGTTCCGGAATAAATTCGAAGAATGCATGCGACAGTATTATCTGGTAGGGGGAATGCCGGCTGTAGTCCAGTCTTTTGCCAGTGAGGGGAATCTGTCTAAAGTCAGAAGCATTCAAAAAGGAATCCTTGAAGCGTATGAGCGTGATTTTTCCAAACATGCCCCGGCTATAGAAGTTCCACGTATCCGAATGGTATGGAAATCCATTCCATCCCAACTCGCTAAGGAAAACAAGAAATTCATCTATGGTGCCGTGAAGGAAGGAGCCAGAGCAAAGGATTTTGAGCTCGCCATCGAATGGCTGAAAGATGCAGGGCTGATCTATAAGGTAAACCGCTGTAAGAAAGCCCTGTTGCCATTGGCTGCATACGAGGATTTCTCTGCTTTCAAGTTATTCCTGTCTGATGTGGGACTGATGGGAGCCATGAGCAATATTCCTGCCCAAAGCTTGCTGGAAGGAAATGTGCTGTTTTCTGATTTCAAGGGGGCGCTGACAGAACAGTATGTTCTGCAGCAGCTGAAGGAGAAATCTTCCTTGTCTATCTATTATTGGTCGGCAGAAAATTCACGTGGTGAAATAGATTTCCTGGTGCAGGATGAGGAAAGAATCATTCCGATAGAAGTAAAGGCTGAGGAGAATTTACAGGCTAAGAGTCTGAGGGTGTTTGTGGAGCGCAATCAGGGATTGAAAGGTATGCGCCTATCCATGTCACCTTACAGGGAGCAGGATTGGCTTGACAATTATCCTTTATATTCCGTATCTGCAATACTCGGATAAAAAAACAAAGTTCACAAGGTTGTGGTCCACAACCTTGTGAACTTTTAATAGTATATTGTAAATCAGGTGTTTAAATGTGTTTGTTTTTTTTGGATGCCTGCGGGAATAAACGCAAAAAAAGAGGAAAGCAATTCTGCTTTCCTCTTTTTAAATGTTCAGGGTGGAAGGTGGGACTCGAACCCACGACATTCAGAACCACAATCTGACGCTCTAACCAACTGAACTACGTCCACCATATTGGTATGTTTTGCTTATCCGGAAAAGTTGGGTGGAAGGTGGGACTCGAACCCACGACATTCAGAACCACAATCTGACGCTCTAACCAACTGAACTACGTCCACCATTTTTTAAGCGAGTGCAAAGGTACGGAAAAAATTTGGTTCCACCAAATATTTCCGTACTTTTTTACATTTTTTTTATTTTGCAGGGCTGCTTGGCACTACAGGAGCTGCTTTTTCTGCTGCTGCAGGGGCTGCTTTCTCTGCACCGGCTGCTGCAGGAGCTGCCTTCTGAGCACCGGCTGCTGCATCCTTGCTGGCACCTGGCATAGCAGGAAGAGCGGTCTGCTCCTGGGTAGCACCCTCCATTACGCTGCTCTCGCCCACAGCCTGTGGAGCTACGTAAGCGCAAGCTACGCTGATTACTACCATCAGACCGGCAAGGGTCCATGTGATCTTCTCTACTACGTCGGTGGTCTTGCGAACACCCATGATAGAGTTGGTTGATGAGAAGTTAGATGCCAATCCACCTCCCTTTGACTCCTGGATCAGAACGATGAGTACCATCAAGATTGATACCAGGACGATCAATACTACAAATAATGTGTAAATCATTTTTTTAAAACTAGTTTTATTATTATTATTTATTTTCTTTTCTTCTCGTTAAGCATCAGTTTTTCGAGGAAGCGGAGCTGATCTATATAGAACGCACTCTTCTGTGGATGCTGCTTGTACAGGCGGTCGATAATCTGATAGGCCCGCTCGTACTTGCCCTGCTTGATGTAGATTCGGGCAAGGGTCTCCGTGAAGATACCACCGTTTTCTGAGGCAGCTTGGGCTTCGGAAGAATCTGCTTCTGCAGTTTCCTTCTTCTCTTCCTGCTCTTCCTTCTCTTCCTTTTCTTCCTTTTCTTCCTTCTTCTCCATTACCTCGCTCTCCTGATCCTCCTCCTCCTTATCCTTGTGGAGCTTGAATCCGCCTTCTTCTATGAAGTCGTCGATGAGGGCGATGGTTCTTGATGGCTGCTCGTGCTCGGTTTCCGTCTCTGTCTCCATCAGATAGGCTACGTAGTCAACGGCGGCATCGGCAGGGGTAGGCTTGCGCTTCTCTTCCGGTTCCTTCTCCCTTTCCTCTGCTTCGGTAGGGATGGAGTGGAGGAAGTGGTCGATGAGACTGCTGGTGCGGTCACTCTTCGGCTTGCCTTCCACAGCTTCGCTGCGGTTTGCATTCTGGCTCTTGAGCTGATAGTGGGCTGCCTCTACCATCTGGAAGATCACCTTGCGGTCGGAGATATAGATGGCAGCACGGCGCAGTTCCTCGTCGAAGCTCGGGTCGTGGAGCAGGTACAGGTTCTGCAACATCAGAAGGCGAGCCGTCTGATAGTACGGATAAAGGGCCAGGAGGGCGCGCAAATCATAGAGCGTCTCCCGGTTCATTTCCTCAGGATGTTGTATCAATCTGTTTAGTTCCACGATACTATTAACTTTAAACTATAAACTGTTAACTCTAAATTCTACTACCAGTTTGCCACGGTGGCGTTGAAGATCTGGTCAACCAGGTCTTTTACCATCTGCGTTACCAACTCTTCCTGCACAGAGGCTAGGCTCTGGGTGGTATCGTAGGTTTTGGCAGAGGTGAACTGGCGCTCGAAATCCTCGTTGTGGTTCTTGGTGTTGGTGAAGCGTACGTTCACCGTGATGCTCAGCTCGGTCTGGGCTGAATATCCCTCGGCACTCACCGACTTGTTGCGCTGTGAGTATTGGGTAATCTCGCCCTCTATCTTCAGGTCGCCATTGCGGCTCACCTGGCGGAGCTGGGTGTTGCTGGCAAACTTATCCTTCAGTTCGTTGTTGAACATCGGACCCATCGGACCCCATACATAGGAGCTGCGGATAGGGAAGTCGGCCAACTGGATGGTCTTGGTCGTGGTGTAGTTGATGCTGGCACCGTTGAACTTGTAGCTCACGGAGCAGGCTGCTGTGACTCCCATCACCAGGACGATGCCTATTATATATATGTACGCGCGTAGATGCTTCATAAATTGTATTTTTTAATTCTTCTATAGAGCGTTCTGTCGGAGATGCCCAGTTCCTCGGCCGCCTTCTTGCGGTTGCCGTTGTTGCGTTCCAGGGCGCGCTCTATCATCTGTCGGCTCAGTTCATTGAGGTTGAGCGATTCGTTCTCGCTCTCATTCTCATTCTCCATGTCCTTGATTTCCTCTGCCTCGATATCCTCTGCATCCCGTCTTGGTTCGGCATAGATTCTGCCTTCCTGCAGATTGTCGAATTCGGAAGGGTAGTGGGGTTCAGGCATTCCCGAAACCGATGGGGATGTGATTCCCGAAACCGATGGTGGCATTCCCGAAACGGATGCTGGCATTCCTGTAACTGATGGTACGCCTGAAACCGTGGCTGGAGACATGCCCGGGATGTTTTGCGGATGATGGCTGAAGCCATTGGCACCGCTGAGTCCCCGAGCTTCATCTAGCTGGTCGCGCAGCGATTTCATCTCTCTTCGCAGGTCGCTCACGTTGCCCCTGAGTTCGTAGAGAATCTTGTAGAGCATCTCCCGTTCGCTTTCATAGCTATGCTGCTCGTTTCCGGCTTGCGGAATGGTGGCGAGCTGGGTAGTTTCCTCATCTCTTGGGATGAACTGCGAGAGGGTTTCGAGATTGATTTCCCTTTCCCGGCTCAGCACCGACATCTGTTCGGTGATGTTCTTGAGCTGTCGCACGTTGCCTGGCCACTTATATTTCAGCATGAGCGCCTTGGCATCCTCGGTGAGTGAAATCTTAGGCAATCGATATTTCTCAGCCATCTGCATTGCGAAGAGGCGGAAGAGCAGGAGGATGTCGTTGCCACGTTCACGCAGCGGAGGCATCTGGATAGGGATGGTATTCAAGCGATAGTATAGGTCTTCGCGGAATTTTCCCTCGCTCACTGCCTTGCGCATGTTCACGTTGGTGGCTGCCACAATTCTCACATCAGTCTTTCTGATTTCGGTGCCGCCCACACGGATGTATTCACCCGTTTCGAGCACACGAAGCAGCCGGGCCTGCGTCTGTATCGGCAGTTCACCCACCTCGTCGAGGAAGATGGTACCCTTGTTGGCGATGCCGAAATATCCTTCGCTTTCGCCGATGGCTCCGGTGAAGGAACCTTTCTCATGACCGAAGAGTTCGCTGTCGATGGTACCCTCCGGGATACTGCCGCAGTTGATGGCGAAATATCTTTCGCGTCTTCTCGGCGAGTTATCGTGAATGACTCGTGGGATGATTTCCTTACCCACACCGCTCTCTCCGATGATAAGCACGGAAAGGTCGGTCGGTGCCACTTGTAGGGCGACATCGAGAGCACGGTTCAATCCGTCGCTATTTCCGACGATATTGTAGCGTTGTTTTATTTTCTGTAGTTCAGAATTATCCATTTAGCTGCCAAAATTACACATTTTTTTTGAATTAACTGCCTTTTTTGCCCAAAAAGTGGGTATAATAAGGTAGAAAATAGGCGAAAATGTGATATTTCGCCTATTCTCTACGTATTTCGAGCCTATTCTGCTGGTTGTGGAGCAGGCTGTTCTGCTGGCTTCTGAGGAGCTGGCTGCGCCTGTTTTTCGGCAGGATTAGGCTGCTGTGTCAACTTTTTATCAGTCTGCTGGGCAGGCTGAGGGGCGTTGTTGCCACCATTGTTGTTGGCTTTACCATTGTTGCCACCATTGTTATTGCCGTTGCTTCCCTTAGGGGCATTCTGCTCGTTGTTTCCCTTGGTGCCGTTCTGCTTGTTTCCGCCCTTTGGAGGGAATGGGGAAGGAACGTGCTTCTTTGGGATGGAGAAGCGAACCTTCTCGCTCTCGTCACGTTTCTCGTGGTAGAGCTTTGGCAGCGGGTTCTGGTAAGCCTCTTCGCTGGTTTCACGATGGCGGAAGGCATCGAGTGCCAGGAAGATGGCATGGCGGAACGAGATGGCATCTGCCTCGTTGTAGCCTGCCATATAGTAGCATGGGGTGGTGTTGGCTGCTGTATGGATGATAGGGAGACCGGCGGTATAGAGCACGCCATCCTCGTTGAAGAGGGAGTGGAATGGCACGGCTGCCTGGTCGTGGTACATCGCCATGACGCCATCGAACTCGTTGTAGTATCCGTTGCCGAAGAAATCGTCGGCTGGGTAAGGACCGAATGCCTGGATGCCCTTCTCGGCGAGTGCATCGATGGCTGGGATGATGATGTTGCGCTCCTCGGTGCCGCAGCTCTGTTCCTCGTTGATGCTTGGGTTGAGGGCGAGCACTGCGATGCGTGGGTTGGTGAGGAGGAAGTCGCGCTTCAGGGTGTGCCAGAGCAGGGTGGTTTTCTCCACGATGCTTTCCTGGGTGATTGACTTGGCCACCTGGGTGAGTGGTGTCTTGCCGGTGACGGAGGCAATGCGCAGGTCGTCGCCTACGAGCAGGCTCAGGGCATGGCTGCCGTCGCCCAGACAGGTTTCGATGTAGTCTTTGTGATCCACGAAGGTGTAGCCTTCAATCTTGATGTTCTGACTGCTTACCGGGGCAGTGACGAGCACATCGTAGAGACCGTCGCGATAGTCGGTCATGGCACGGTCGAGTGCCTTGACTGCTGCTGCTCCTGATTCCGGAGTAGGCATACCCATATCCACCTTCACTTCCTCTTCTACGGCAGCGAGGAGGTTGATTCTTCCATCCTCAGCATCTTCAGCTTTCTGGATGATGGAGAACTGGGCTGGCAGGTTCATCGCCTTGCGATAGTAGGCTGCCACTTTTGGCGAGCCGTAGATGATAGGGGTGCAATACTCCAGCATCTCCGGTTCGTTGAATGCCTTAAAAATGAGTTCATATCCGATACCGTTGGTATCGCCGTGGGTGATAGCCACTTTGATTCTTTTGTTGTCCATGAAATTTTATTTTATAGTAGAAATCGCAGCTTCGAGCTGCTTGATTAATATTTTCTTTTTCATTTCGGGGGCATAGACAAAGGCGATGATGTAGAGGTTATAGCCTTGCTTTGCTGCCTGGCTTGTTTGCCTATGAATGCGATGCATCACATAAGGGCCTCCCATGGCATCCCCTTTCATCTCCCAGAGTCCTCTTTCTGAAAGAACGGGAATCACCATATACATGCTGTCGGTTTCTCCCGGCATATTGGTTCGGAGAATGCTATCAATCAAAGCCTTGTCATTAACCTGAAAAGCATTTGAATTCTTCATTCTTCGTTCTTCACTCTTCACTTTCATTATGAGCAGGTTCTGCATGCCCGAACTGGCGTTGTTCGAGATCCAGATGAAGTCTTTCGCCTTTTTGCTGGCGTTCATCGCTGCAGGAATCTTCATGTCGATTCCGAACATCTTTTTGATTTCGTCCTGCATCTCCCTGTTTTGTTTGCTGGGGTTGCCGGAGATGATATCTGTCAGATGTTTCAGTTCCACTTCATCCACGATGTGGCGGAGTTTCTCGCCATTAAGCCTTTCCCGCAACTGCTGTGCCGATTGGGCGGTTATGCGAATGATATTCTGTGGCGCTGCATTCTCGTCGTGGTGAAGTGTGACGGAGAAATCCCGCTCTCCGATATTCACGACGATTCGGGTTCTGACGAGCAGATAGTTTCCCCGGGTCTTTCCCTTTTTCACCTGAATCAGTCGGCAGAGTGGTTCGGGTTGGGGCAGTCCTGTCACATCCTCCGTCAGCATCTTGGTTACGATGCTGTCGGTATCTCCCTCAAGCACCACCTCGTAAGGCATTCCCGTGCTTTTGGGCAGTTTCCCATTTCGCCCTCCTGTGCTGCAGCTTGCCAGGAAGAATAACAGGAGGCAGCCAGCAAGAAGAGTCTTTAAAGATTCTCTAACCATTTCTTTCCCGGTTTTGTATAAAGCCAAGCTAGAAAGCTAACTGCAATTACCATGATAATTGTCATTGTCAAAGCCATGTAAAACATAATTCTTATTTTTTTAAAATGTTATAACCAATGATAAAAAAGGCTAGTGAAGCTATCAAGCCTACAATGATGAACCATAATGAAATCTCTGATGTTGTATTACCAATTCCGAAGAACGATGCAACATTTCCCAATACGGTTATTGTGAGTGTAGAATGGCATAAATTGTAGCACAATTTAGCTGTTTCAACTCTTCTTGTTTTTTCTTTTTCTTTGTCGTCTCTTTGTCCCATATAGCCGTTCTTGTTTTTTGTTCATTGAACACTTCCTATTGCTTTTCCAGCCATTTTTTTCCCAGATTTTGTATATAGCCAACTGACGAGGGAAACGGCGGCAATGGCAAAAACCATTAATGTAAATGTGAATGTATCCATATTCACCTCCTTTCTTATCCCTTGCCATGCTTCTGCTCCTCATCCTCGTGCTGTCGGATTTCTCCAATCTTCTTCGAGGTGCTGAGCAAGCCGCAGGCGGCGTAGATGTCCTGGCCGCGGCTGGCACGGATGGTGGTGAAAACACCATGCTGGGTGAGGTAATCACGGAACTGCTCCATCTTCTCGTCGTTCACACCCTGCAACGGGATGTCGGGAATCTGATGGAAACGGATGAGATTGAAACGGCAATCCAGACCCTTCACCAGTTTGATGATGGCCTTGGCATGCTGCATGCTGTCGTTCACGCCCTTGAACACGATGTACTCGAAACTCAGGCGGCGCTGATGGGAGAAATCGTAGTTCTTCAGCAGCTCCACCACCTGCTCGATACTCATGCCCCTTTCGGCAGGCATCAGTTCGGCACGCTCCGATGGAATAGGGTCGTGCATCGAAATCGCCACATGGCACTCGCTCTCTTCCAGGAATCGCTTCAGCTTGTTCTTCACGCCCACAGAACTTACCGTGATGCGCTTCGGACTCCACGCCCAACCGTAGTTGGCGGTGAGAATCTCGGTGGCACGAAGTACATTGTCGAGATTATCCATCGGCTCGCCCTGTCCCATGAACACGATGTTGGTGAGCTTATCCACCTCAGGCAGCGAGTAAATCTGGTTCAGGATGTCACCGGCAGGCAAACTCCCCTCGAATCCCTGCTTTCCGGTCTGGCAGAAGAGGCAGTTCATCTTGCAGCCCACCTGCGAAGAGACGCAGAGCGTGGCGCGGTCCTTATCAGGAATATACACCGTTTCCACGAACTTTCCGCTTCGGGTAGGGAAGAGATACTTGATGGTACCATCCACGGAATGTTGTGCGTCAGAATATTCTGCGCATCCTATTTCGTATTCGGCAGCGAGTTTGGCACGGTTGGCCTTCGAGATATTGGTCATCTCATCAATGCTCTTCACATGCTGCTCATAGAGCCACTTCGCCATCTGTCCGCCGGTGAAGGCAGGCATGCCGAGATCCTTAGCCACCTGCTTCAATTCGGCAAGTGTAAGGCCCAAAAGATATTTTTTTTCATTATTCATACTGCAAAGATAGTGTTTTTTGCCGAAAAAGTGTTATCTTTGCCACATATTTTAAGATAATAAGTTGAAATAAAGATAAAAATCATGGTTCCGAGCCCCCAAAAGGGGCGAAAAACAGAAAATAAGTAATAAAGAAATGAGAGAAAAAATAGACCTTTTCTTGCCATGTGAAGACCTGGAGGTGGCCCAAGAAGCACTCGGAGAACTTCATGACAACAAGACTGTTCAGCATATCAACCTGATGGTGAGCGCTGATTTCGCTGCCCATCACCAGGTGCCAGACGGCTGTACCTTCGTGGTTATCGACCGACTGGAGAGTAGCAACACCGTGGAGAGCATCGCCGAAAATGCCGATGCCGACTTCGTGATGATCTGCACCAAGACCACCCCTATCAGATGGGGACTCTATGCCTTGGAGCGATTCCTGCGCACGGCGGATGATACCGCAGCGGTGATGGTTTACTCCGACCACTATTCGCTGGTGAAGGATGATGCATCTTCTGAAAAAGAATCTTCTGAAGCGGATGCATCTGATTCGGAAAAAGCATCTGGTAAACTGGAAAAGCATCCTGTGATTGATTATCAGCAGGGTAGTTTGCGAGATGACTTCGATTTCGGAAGTCTCTGGCTCGTCAAGGCGCAGGCACTCCGTAACTATATCGCCCAGCAGGATAGACAGGAATATCAGTTTGCCGGTCTCTACGACCTGCGTCTCTATCTGAGCCGTGTGGGAGAGATTTTCCATCTGAATGAGTTCCTCTATACCGAGAACGAACTGGATAACAGAAAGAGCGGCGAAAAGCAGTTTGACTATGTGAACCCTAGAAACCGTGAGGTACAGATAGAGATGGAAAAGGCTTGTACCCAGCATCTTAACAAGGTGGGTGCCCTGGTAGATACCAGCTACTACCGTCTGCCTGATTTCGACGAACAGGAGTTTGAATACGAGGCTTCGGTGGTGATTCCGGTGTTTAACCGTGAGAAGACCATCGCCGATGCCGTGAAGAGTGCTTTGGCGCAGAAAACGGATTTCAAGTTTAACGTGATTGTGGTGAACAATCATTCTACGGATAAAACCGGAGAGATTCTAGATGAAATAGCAGATGACCGTTTGATCCAGATAGTTCCTGATAGAAAGGACCTGGGAATCGGCGGTTGCTGGAATGTAGCTATCAACAGCGACTATTGCGGAAAATTCGCCGTGCAGCTGGATAGCGACGACCTGTATTCATCTCCTGAAACCCTTCAGAAAATCGTGGATGCCTTCTACGAGCAGAAGGCGGCGATGATGATTGGCGCCTATCGCATGTGCGATTTCGACCTGAATACCCTGCCTCCGGGACTTATCGACCACAAGGAGTGGACCGAGGATAACGGTTGTAACAACGCCTTGCGTATCAACGGCTTGGGTGCACCACGCGCCTTCTTTACCCCGTTGGTAAGACAGATGCAGTTCCCTAACACCAGCTATGGCGAGGACTACGCCCTGGGACTGGCTTTCTCTCGCCGCTATCGCATCGGCAGAATCTACGACGAGCTGTATCTCTGCCGTCGCTGGGGAGGCAATTCGGATGCCGCCCTGAGCATCGACAGGGTGAATGCCAACAATCTCTATAAAGACCGTCTGCGCACCATGGAACTGATGGCCCGCAAGCAGATGATGCAGGGCAAGGCGGATATCATGGAAGACAGCAGCATCTCCAGATTCTTCAACCGACAGTTGGAGAAATGGGCTGATGCCCGCCATCGCTTCCGCGACCTGAAGCATGTGGAAACCCGTCAGCTCTCGGAGTTAATCAAGCTGCAGTGGAACCCTGCCCGCATCGTGAGCACGGGAGCCAAGATAGACAGGAAGACCCTGGGCGAGCGCCCTTGCTTCCTCTGCGACCGCAACCGACCAAAGGAGCAGATGTCGCAGCAGATAGATGAAAACTTCCATCTGCTGGTGAATCCGTTCCCAATCCTTCCGGTGCATTTCACCATTCCGGCCCGCAAGCATCAGTATCAGGCCATCTATCAGAACTATGGCGAGATGCATCGCTTCCTCTCGCTTCACAGCGAACTGATGGTGTTCTATAACGGTCCGAAGTGTGGTGCCTCTGCCCCGGATCATCTTCATTTCCAGGCGGGTACGAGCGGCATCCTGCCGTTGCAGGCCAACTGGCAGCGCCTTTCGCGCAATCTTACCGACGTCATCACTCTGAACGATGAAGAGAAGATAGCCGTGGTTCACGACTTCGTGGTTCCTGCCTTCGTCATCATCTCGAAGAGTGAGGAGAGCGACGAGATGCTTTTCCACCGTCTTTACAAAGCCATGCCGCTGCGTGGGGGAGAAACGGAACCGATGATGAACATCGTGGCTTGGAGAAAGGGAGATGAATTCATCTCGGTGGTGATTCCGAGAGAGAAGCATCGTCCGGAGGCTTACTTTGCCGATGGCGATGCCCAACTGATGGTTTCGCCTGGAGCCCTGGATATGTCGGGACTCATCATCACCCCAAGAGAGGAGGATTTCAGAAAACTGACCGATGAGCGTGCCGAGGCGCTGCTGCAGGAATGCGGTGTGAGCCAGGAGAAGATGAACAGTATCGTAAGCAAACTGAAGGCGGCAAAGGAGGCAGAGGATTCCATTCTGGCTACATCTGTCCTATATAATAATGAGGAGGAACCAGAGGTTACCGTGGGCATCGTGAGTGCCCAGAAGGTGCATTTCTCGCTGAACAAGCCTTATCTGGCCAAGGGCGAAATCGTGATTGGCGAGCAGGAGGTGGAGTTCTTCGAGGGCGGCATCATGTGGAACGGCAATCTTTACAGTAAGCTCACCTTCCATCCGCAGAGCGACGACGCCTCGTTCTCTATCAGCGACGTGACCATCGGCGTGAACTTCCACTGGGAGCGCAAGGAGACGCAGACCTTCCTGGGTGCCCTCCGCTTCGTGGTGGAATCGGATAAGATCTATGCCATCAACGAACTGCCGGTGGAGCGCTATCTGGAGAGTGTAATCAGCAGTGAGATGAGTGCCACATCGAGCCTAGAACTGCTGAAGGCACATGCCGTGATTTCGCGTTCGTGGCTGCTGGCGCAGATGCAGAAGCGCAGAGAGGTGGCTGAGAGCGGCAACAATTTCTTCTCGTTCACCAAAAAGGAGGATACGCTGATTCGCTGGTACGACCGTGAGGACCACACCCTCTTTGACGTGTGTGCCGATGACCACTGCCAGCGCTACCAGGGCATCACGAAGGAAACCTCGCCACATGTTGCCGAGGCTATCAGGCTGACCCGTGGCCAGGTGTTGCTGGATGGCGGCGAGATTTGCGATGCAAGATTCTCGAAATGCTGCGGCGGAGTAACTGAGGAATTCCAATACTGCTGGGAGAATACGCCGAAGAACTATCTCACGGCAGTGAGAGATATCGCCTTGGGAATATCGGGAACAGAAAAGGCCTCTCTTCCTAATCTTACCAATGAGGATGAGGCAGAGAAGTGGATCCGCTTCAATCCGCCTGCTTTCTGCAACACGCAGGATAAGAAAATCCTCTCGGAGGTGCTGAACGATTACGACCAGGAGACCGTGGATTTCTATCGCTGGAAGGTGACCCTGACCCAGGAGAAGCTGCAGCAGCTCATCGCCGACAAGCTGAAGATGGACTTCGGTGCCATCCTCGACATGAAGGCGGTGGAAAGAGGAACGAGCGGCCGCATCAGCAAGCTGCAGATTATCGGAACCGAGAAGACCTTCACCATCGGTAAGGAACTGGAAATCCGCCGTGCCCTGAGCGATTCTCATCTTCTGAGCTCTGCCTTCGTGGTAGATAAATATGATGCAGATGAAAACGGTGTTCCGCAGCGCTTCGAACTGATTGGCGCCGGATGGGGACACGGAGTAGGACTCTGCCAGATTGGTGCTGCCGTGATGGGCGAGGAGGGTTATCTCTATGATGCCATCCTGCTGCACTACTATCAGGGAGCTGAAATCAAGAAACTCTATCAATAACAAGAAACTCTATCAATAATTTGAATGTTGAATGTGGGGTGTCAAAAGAGGCTACGCTTCTTCTGACACCTGATGTTCTGAACCTAATATTGAAAATGAAATGGTAACAAAGAAAAATAGTCGGAATCCATGGGCTTGGATTCCGACCCTCTATTTTGCGGAAGGACTGCCTAACGTCATTGTGACAGCCCTCTCTGTGGTAATGTATATGCAGTTGGGCTTGACCGATGCTGAGGTGGGTCTCTATACCGGATGGCTCGCCCTGCCTTGGGTTATCAAACCCTTGTGGAGTCCTTTCATCGACCTGCTGAAGACCAAGCGCTGGTGGGTATTGACGATGCAGGCGCTCATCGGAGCAGCTCTTGCCGGAATCGCCTTTTCGCTGCCTACTGCCTTCTGGTTCCAGGCAACGATGTGTTTCTTCTTCCTCATCGCCTTCTGTAGTGCCACCCACGATATTTCGGCGGATGGTTTCTATATGATAGAGTTGGATGAGCATACGCAGACCAAGTTCGTGGGTTTGAGAAATACCTTCTATCGCCTTGCCATCATCTTCGTGAATGGATTCCTGGTGATGTTGGCTGGTGTTCTCCAGGTACTGTTCCGTAACCAGATCCGCTTCTCATGGGCGCTTATCTTCTACGGACTGGCAGGTATCTTCATCGGATTGTGGCTCTATCATAGCAGATTCATGCCGCGTCCGAAGGAGGATGTGCAGACCGATAGAACGGTGGGCGAAGTGGCGCACGAACTGAAGAATATGTTCCGCACCTTCTTTGTGAAATTCGGATTGGGAGAAACCATCTGTGTGATGCTCTTCCTCCTGCTCTATCGTTTCCCGGAAGCACTCCTGAATACGATGACCAAGACCTTCATCCTTCGTCCTAATTCGCAGGGCGGACTGGGCTTGTCGCCGCAGGAATATGGCTTTGCCAATGGCACGGTGGGACTGATAGGCTTGCTGCTGGGTGGCATCATCGGCGGTATTCTGGTGAGCCGCGACGGTATGAAGAAATGGCTCTGGCCGATGGTTTGTGCCATCACCCTGCCGGATGTGGTTTACATCTATCTGAGTTATTCGCTGAACAGCGATATTATCGTGGTATCGAGCTGTCTTTTCGTAGAGCAGTTTGGCTATGGTCTGGGCTTCACGGTTCTCACGCTCTACATGCTGTTCTACAGTCAGGGCAAGTTCAAGACATCCCATTATTCCATCTGCACGGGCATCTCCTATCTGGGTTTAATGTTGCCAGGTATGGTTTCTGGCTATCTGAAAGATATGGTAGGTTACCGCATGTTCTTCATCATCGTGATGGCCTGCTGCGCCATCACCTTCCTGGTTACTGCCTTCCTGAAAATAGATCCGGAGTTCGGAAAGAAGGAGAAGGAGATCAAGGAGGAAATAGAAGAGGAAGAAACGGAAGAAATGGAAGTGATAGAATAGATTGAATAGTAAATCTATATATAAATAGGTGAAAATCTGAGAAAAGGTCGTTGGGTATCGTTCCAACGACCTTTTATTGTTAAAGTAATTATTCCCCGATAATCGTTGCGATGAGGTGTCGGCTGCCGCCTCCCTCTCTGAATTCGCAGAGGTAAATCCCCTGCCATGTACCAAGGTTCAATCTGCCATTGGTAATAGGAATGGTGAGCGATACACCCACCATGCTCGATTTGGCATGCGCCG
>ERZ791912.856-NODE-856-length-16537-cov-3.549448_pt1 | contig 16537 bp, 17 predicted proteins | sample MGYA00510141_ERZ791912 | MGnify/ENA primary metagenome ERZ791912 (study PRJEB30046, sample SAMN00792082) | human gut metagenome | study: EMG produced TPA metagenomics assembly of the A metagenome-wide association study of gut microbiota in type 2... | reverse complement strand
GGAACTGGTCGCCAAGTTCGACCGCTTCGTCAGCCGTATGGATGCCATCTGCCATCGTCACGGCGAAAAGAAAATGAGCGAGTGGATGGACAATCAGGACGTGTGCCGGATGCTCAACATCAGCCCCCGAACCTTGCAGACGCTTCGGGACAACGGCACGTTGGCTTATTCGCAGATAAACCACAAGACCTATTACCGTCCCGAAGACGTGCAACGCATCGTTTCCATCGTGGAGGACAGGCGAAAAGAAGCAAAGTTCAAAGGCAGAACAATCTGATAACCGAATAGAGTAATAACAATAATTCCACTAAATCCAAAGTAATATGAACGAACTGATTAACAAAGACAACGAGTGGATAATCCACTTCTTGGGCAGCCTTGACCGTCTGCTGGACAACGTAGAGCATCTGACCGCAAACTACCGCCCGACACTGAACGGGGAGCGTTTCTTCACAGACAAGGAAGTGTCGGCACGGTTGAAAGTGAGCCGCCGGACGCTTCAGGACTACCGCAACGAGGGACGTATAGCCTACATTCAGTTGGGCGGCAAAATCCTCTACCGTGAATCCGACATCGAAAGGATGCTGGCTGACGGCTACCAATCTGCCTACCGACTGAAGGCAACCTGATTTTCTTGAAGGAGCGCAGTTTGCCGTCTGCCCTATGTTTGCGGCAGCAATGGAACTTCGGCAAAAAGACAAAAGGAACGGCTTACAGATGAAGCATCAATGTTTAGCTTCGTCTGTAAGCCGTTCCTCTATTTCTTCTGATTTCCCGCCAGTCGCTTGTTTCCGTTGCCGGATGCCTTTCAAGCGTGTGGATGGCAGTGGCAAGGTTTTCGGGCGGAATACGCTCAAACCCGTTTGAGGAAGATTCTGCCTGAAACGGCTCTGCCGCCTGACCTTGCCAATGCCGTCAAAGCCACACGCTACCTTTGCATCCGAGCATCGGGAACAGGTGGCTGACGGGATGAACCTCAACTATACCATAGGTTACTGCCCTTACCGCAAGAGAAGAACAATGTTGTCGGACTTCCTTTCTTGGAGGCGCAGATTTCATTTATTACGAACCGTCTGAACTGAAAACTTTCTTTACTGCATATCCTGAATGCAATGGCTATAATCATTTCAAGGTTATACACATCATAGCTGATGCCGTCAGTTTGCTTGATATACTTCATTGTATAAGTTTCACTCAATTCCTTGTTCTTGTAGATTGCCCGTATCGCCTTGCGGATGTCGCACGAGAACACCCCAAACAGGTCGGCTATCTCAAACTGGGTCATCCACACGGGGGCAGTTGGTACGGTGACCACCCCCGTTTCACTGATTGTTATTATTCCTCTGTTCATAATTCATCTATTTTATAATGGTTATTTACTATTCTCTTTCTTTTCGCCAGCCAATATTTTCTTTCTCCGCTCCATCAGTTTGTCCATATCCTTGGAGATTTTATCGTCTGTTATCCGTGCATATCCCTGTGTCGTCCTGATATTGGAGTGTCCCATCATCTTGGCGATGCTCTCAATGGGTATGTCCGCTGAAATCAGGAAAGTGCCGAAGCTGTGCCGACTTTGATGATAGGTCAAGTTATCCTCTTTTCCTATGGTTATTCCCAACTCGTGAACCTCAAACCATAGGGCATCACGGTTGGGAAGAGGAAACACGGGCTTCTCATCATCAGTTGTGTTATACAGCGACAATATCTGTTCCGCTATGGGATGTAAGGGTATGAACGCCTCCACTTTTGTCTTCTTGCGGTTGATGCGGATGTAGCGTCTGCCCTCCGCATTCGTCCCGATATGATGGGGATGCAGCAGTTGTATGTCTGCATACGCCAGTCCGGTCAGGCTCGAGAAGATGAAAGCCCGTCTTGCCAGTTCCATCCGCTTGTCATACATCGGTGTGGAAAGTATCTTCTTGAACTCATCACGGCTGATGTACCTGTGTCTTGCCTCAGGTTTCGTTTCATATTCCAAATCCTCGCAGGGGTTCACACGGATAATCTCCTTATCGACTGCAAGGTACAATAATCTGTTCAGCCAACGCAGGCAATGGTTGGTCTGGGAAACCCCGAAGTTCTTGCATTTCTTCAAGTGGGCTTTGTAGGACTTGCCGAAATCCTCCGTCACTTCTTCAAGAGGTATATCCTTTTTACCGATGGACGCTATAAAGTCCGTCAGGTATTTCTGATAATACATGGAGTGACGGTAGGAAGAAGTGGAATCAATCTCTTCGGAATGTTTCTTCAACCGCTCCCGTTCCCATTCACCCATCTGTAGAAGGGTGGTCGGATGAATATTATTCAAAGAAATGTGATTCTTCAACATCTCGGCACTGACCACGCCCTGCGATTTAAGTATCTCGGCATAGGCTTCTTCCGTCAGACGCAGGTATTCCCGCAAGCGGTTGTTCTCCCTGATGGTCTTTATCTCATTTTTCCTGCCGTTCCAGTCTTCGGGACGGCAATAGATTCCCGTGCTTATGGCGGTCTGCTTGCCGTCAATGGTTATACGGCAAAGTACGGCGGTCGTACCGTCAGCCTTCACTTTGCTGCGGTTGATGTAAGGCAATAATGAAAATGTGCTTCGCATATCGTTGTTTGGGTTATAGGGTTAGTTTAAAATCTTGGGTCGCTTCTATGAACTTGCCCATGTCCTCGAACAGTTTTTTCGGGCTGACACGGGCATATACCTGAGTGGTGGAAATATCGGAGTGCCCCAGCATCCGGCTGATGGTCTCGATAGGCACACCCGCTTCGAGCGTTATCAGTGAAGCGAAACTGTGCCTCGCCTGATGATAGCACAAGTCGTCTTTAATGCCAGCCAATGTCGCCAACGCCTTCATGTGTCTTCGGAGATTTGGCCAATGCAATAAAGGGAACAGTGTGTCCCTGTCCTCACTGTGATACTTCTCAATCAGCGCAACCGCTTCGGGCAACAGTTTCACGCTGGCACGGAGTTCGTTTTTCTTTCTTCGATACTTCAGCCACAAATCCCCGTCCTCATCCGTATATAGGTTCTCATGGGTAATCGAGACCACATCCGCATAACAGACCCCGGTATAACACCCGAAGAGAAACATATCCCTTGCCAGCATGTGGGATTTGCGGTAAGCAGGTATTTCCACATCACGGATTCTCTCAAACGATTCACGGCTCAATGCCCGTGGGGTCGTTTCAGTCTTCTTCGGCAAGGTAAAATGCTGGAAATGGCTCCTGTCGGCATACCCCTCTTTATACGCCAGACGGCATATCTTTTTCAGGATGGCAAGATGATGGCGGACGGTGTCTATCGCATATCCCTTGTTTTCCATCGTGAATGCCTGATAGTCGTGGATGAACTGTTCCGTCAGTTGCCCGAATGCCAAATCCTTGACCTTGTACTGATGCTCGATGAACTCTCCGAGTGTCAGACGCATATAGTGATAGCCGGGATAAGTCCCTTTCGCGCGGTCTATGCCGATACGGGCTTTGAGGTCATCACAGACAACGTCCGTCATTCGCATGAGCGTCATTTGCGTTTCCATGTTGCCTTGAAAATGATTCTTCACATCCGTGGCATCAAAATCCACTTTACGACTCACAAGGCTGTCGAAAGCGTTGTTCACCGCCAACAGCAACTTCTCAATCTTGGCATTGGTTTCCACCGCCTCCTTGCTCTTGCCGTTCAGACGGCTTTCACGTGGATTCCACAATTCGGGTGTGCAGGACAGCTTGCAACCGAACTGCGCCATCGTGCGGTTCACCGTGATACGTCCCATGATGGGAGCCTTGCCCGACTTGTCCAGTCCGCTCTTTTTGAGGTAGAGCAGCACCTTGAATTTCACTACTTTCATACGCTTATATTTTTAAGTGCAAATTTACTTGCCATATAAGCGTCCCTTGATATGCAAAACACTGTGTATGAGTGCAAACAAAACGGTGAGGATTTCTTTTTATCGCTTTCTGTTACCTATTCCCGTTTCGGTAACTGCCCGGCTAACGGTTTGGTAACTGAACAACCTCAATATTCCGTTGTGGTTTGCATTTTCTCAACTTGGCAGAATACTGAAATATCGCTTATTTCTAACGGTTTACGTTTAATTTTTACCTGTTCGCTGTCGCTTGCTTTGCCGTGTATATTCCATTGTTTTAGGCACAGCTACGCAACCCTGCAACTGGCTGGAGGAACTGATATTTATACGGTCAGCAAAATGTTGGGACATACAAATGTGCGAACAACACAGGTGTATGCAAAGGTTGTTGATGAAAAGAAAGAGAAAGCTACAGAAACTATTAAATTGGATTTATCTCAAACAAAATAACCATTATTATACTTTGTAAGTATAGCCATCTGCGTAAAATCTGCGTGGGTGGCTTTTTGTTTTTATCTATGGTCTTTTCTTCAGACCATCTTATGATTCCTTTATGATTGAAGACATTATCATAAAAATCTACTGCTGAATTCTCCACTATTCATGTTGATAATCAATGGGTAATCCTTATGATGATTATGTTTCGTTACTGCTTATTTATGTGATGTATTACACTATGAAATCAGTATGCGTAATCGCTGTTATTTTGCCGAAAAATCAAAAAACAAGTAGCAATATGAGTGAGAAGAACATTACATTTGAAGATTTACCCAAAGCAATGTCGTGGTTGATGGATAAATTGAATGAGCTGGATTCTAAAATAGATGGATTAAACAATCAGAATCAAAGCGTTCCAACCGAACAATGGATGAACCTTAAGGAATTGTGTGATTATATTCCCAGTCACCCGGCAGAGCAAACTGTATATGGCTGGACGAGTTGTCATCTAATCCCATTCCACAAAAGAGGGAAGCGTATCATGTTTCTAAAATCGGAAATTGACGAATGGCTCCATGCCGGCAAAATCAAATCTGATAAAAACTTGGAAGATGAAGCCGCCCAATTCATAAAGTCAAAAAGAAATACCAAATTCTAATGGATTCAACCAATTTATGCAATGCGCTCAGAATGGAATTTGAAGGAATCTTTGAAAACAAGATTCCTTTGGATGCTTTTCCTGCCAAAATTCAAGATATGATATTGGCTCTATCCCGACAAGAGAATTATTCCATAGAATATATGATGGCTTCTCTTTTGGTAGCAGTGTCAACCGCTATCGGCAACGCTGTCAATATTCGTATTCGTGGTGGATGGATTAGTAATCCTGCCCTTTATATGATATTGGTAGGTCGTCCCGGAATGGGCAAAACCCCACCTTTGGATTTTGCATTCCGTCCTATCCGAAAGCATGATGCCAAAATCATCAAACAATTTAAATTGGATATGGAGCATTATAATAGCTTGGTTGAAAACAATAAGGCTAAAAAAGACAAGTCCTCTTCATTGCCGGACAAACCAATTTTACGAAGAACCATCATATCCGATTTTACACCGGAAGCTTTAATGCGTGCGTTGGATGACAATCAGCGAGGTGTCGTGGTATATGTGGATGAAATTATGGGAATGTTTAATGCCGTGAATCAATATAGCAAAGGACAACTCATTGAGCAGCTATTGACAGCCTTTAGCGGAAAACCATTGGATATTTCAAGATGTAGCATCCCTGTACCTATTCATATAGAGCATCCTTTTATAAATATTGTCGGCACGATGCAAACGACACGTATGCACGAACTGATAGAGAAAGGATATAAAGACAATGGGCTGATAGACAGAATAATTTTTGTTTATCCATCGTCTCAGGAAATTTCAGATTGGGGGCTGGATGAAGAATCTTCCGTATCAACTTTTGGTAAATACTCATCAATGTGGGATTCTATTATAAATAAGGTAATTAGTTTGCCATTTATAGAGAATGAAGATGACAGAGCCATACATAATGTATTGGAATTTTCTTCGGAAGCCAAAGCCTATTTTACAAACTGGCGCAATAATGCAGTTCGGGCTGTTAATCAAATCCAAGATGATGGATTGGTGGATAGCAGAGTGATTAAAGCTCCCATGATTACGGCTCGTTTAGCTTTAGTCTTGCAAATCCTTCGTTGGGCTTGCGGTGAAGAACACAAGGATTTTGTGGATATTGACTCAACCAAATCTGCTATTGCATTGAGTGAATACTTTGAGAACTGTTATACCAACATTCAGAAATATATGTTGCGAGAGAGCGTTGAACCGCAAAAAAGAGAATTGCTTGATTGCCTTTCCGCAACTTTCACTACTGCCGATGCCATTCAAGCCGGAAAAGAAGTAGGGTTGTCGGAAAGGTCGGTAATGTATTCTTTGGTTAGCCTTGCTACGAATAAGGTTATCAAGAAAGTAAAGCGAGGTGAATATGAGAAGCTGCAATAAACGACACCTTTTGCAGTTTGCAGTTGTTGCAGTTTGCACTTTGCGCTGACATAGGATTTCTGCAAAACTGCAATAAGTGCAAACTGCACGGACTGCAATAACAAAATGAAGAAGTATGGCTGAATATAGATTTTCTCTTCAAAAATATAAGCGTGGGTCAAAACTTTCATGCCCGAAGTGTGGAAAGAAACAATGTTTTGTCAAGTACATAGATAGCCAAGGAGAAATAATTTTTCCTGATTATGTAGGCAGATGTGACCATGAGCAATCTTGCCAATACCATTACACTCCATCGGATTATTTTCATGATAACCCAATGGTAGTGGATTACAACAAAGATAACTTCATTGAAGCCGATAAGCCTAAGCCCAATTTACTGCCTCCAACCTCTTTTGTTGTCAATGAACTAATGAAACGTACTCTTACTAACTATGGTATGAATCCATTGTACATCTACCTGTCTGGGATGTTGGGTAAAGATGAGACTTCTCGGATATTCCAACTATATCATGTTGGCACATCAAAGAAGTGGGGCGGTTCTACTGTCTATTGGCAAATTGATTGGCAAGGTAATGTACGAACAGGGAAGATAATGTTGTATGATGCAGAAACAGGACATCGGACAAAAGAGCCAAGAAGTTATGTTAGTTGGGTACATACAGAACTGAATCTCCCAAACTACAATTTGAAGCAATGTTTGTTTGGCGAACATCTGTTATCTGAGAATCCGACCAAACCTGTTGCTATTGTGGAAAGCGAAAAATCCGCTTTGATAGCTACCCATTATATGCCGGAATTTATATGGTTGGCAACAGGTGGAATGCATGGATGCTTCAAGTCTGACGTGGTAAGTGTATTGAAAGGTCGGTCGGTTATGCTATGCCCGGATTTGGGTGCAAGAGAGGTTTGGCAAACCAAGATGGCTTTACTCACTTCCGTATGTTCTAAAGTTGTATTGAGTGATAGTTTGGAACAATGCGCCACAGACGAACAGCGCAAGAACGGACTTGATATTGCGGATTTCTTATTGATGACTGAAACACCTGCGATGATACTTCAAAAGATGATAAAGCGAAATCCAAACCTACAAACTTTGATTGACTGCTTGCATTTGGAACTGGTGGATTCCGGTTAGTGATGTGTTTATGGAGAAGCCAAACTAAGGGGAAAGTAAAACTATTGATTATCCAAATGGATATAGGTGACAATAGCCACTCTTAAAGTTGACAGACAAATGGCATAGTTCGGACAAAGACAATGCTTACATTAAGGTATGTAATGCCCCATTTTTAATGGGTATTCTATGCAAGAAGTACCACCGTCCGACAAAATGGTTTCACTCATTTGTCGTCTTGGAGGCTTCTTGCATTACTCGCAGGCTCGCAATGGATAGAACATTTTATTAATAAATTCCAGTTATAAACGCTTATGGATATACAACAAAACAATGGAAAACAGGGTGTTCGTACTCGTCATATAGACATTCGTCTGACTGAAAATGAGTATGAAATGATAGTAGAAAAAGCTGCCGAATGTGGACTGACACTTAGTAACTACGGACGAAAATTATTGCAAAATCACCATCCAAACAAACGACTTTCAGACGAGGAAGTACAAGGATTGAACTCTTTATCGGATGCACGAGCCGACCTTATCCGCATTCAGAATGTACTCAAAGGTAAACCTGATGAGATTAAAAAACGATATTTCCGAGATGAGAATTATATGCGTGCTTGGATAGAGGCAGTAAATAGGCTTATTGTTCGATGGGGACAAATACGAGACAGTATAAATCAAATTTGAAATTATGATAGCACAAGGAAAGGCAATTTCTCATGGAGCAAGAGCCATTGAGTATTCTATGGAAAAAGATAAAGCCCAGCTCGTTAAGGTGCATGACTTGCCAGAAAATATAGAACCTTTGGCTATGTGGTCACGGATGATGCAACACCAGCATCAATGTATGAAAGACAGATATAATCCGAAGCCCATAAAGCTGAACGCACTGCGCTTTGAAATATCTCCAGCCAAAGAAGAATCGGCAGGATGGACAATGACGGATTGGCAGAATTTGGCGGATGAGTTTATTGCAGTACTTGACGGCATTGACCGAAGATGTGGCAAACCAGATAGTCATCTTAAACCGACCAATATCAAAAATAGCCAGTATGTTGTTTCGTTACACACCGACAGCAAAAGTGGCATCCCTCACTTGCATATTGTAGCTAACCGCATAGACAATATGGGCAAGACAAACGATGCGCATTATATTGGTGAACGTGCCGTTCATGCTGCCAACATCATCAATGAGAGACGTGGCTGGGTGCAATCCGTGCAACGTCGTGATGAGAATATTCAGCAAATCAGTGAAGACTGCATCGCAATATTGAAAGCTATGCCAGAATTTGATTGGGAAACTTATAGCCAAATGTTAAACGCTAAGGGGTACGATATTAAATTGATAAAGGACGATAAGGAAGTGGTCAAAGGGTACGCTATACGAAAAGGGAACTCTATTTATAAATCCTCGATATTGGGTAAAAGTCGAAAATTGATGCCATCAAAAATTGAAGCGACTTGGGTGGGATTACATGCTTCTGATAAACAAACTGCAATTCAGTCAAAGGAAGTATGTACTCAAACGATGGCGCATAATAATAAAGAGGTGATGCCACAATCAAAGCCTTCTATTTACCACTATTCCATAACAGTGGATGGAGAACAACTCGAGGTTGATATACCAGATATGGTTAAGTCTGTCTTTGACGAAGAGTTTGGAAGCCTTGATGAAGAAGTCAAACAGACCAATTTATTCAAAGTTGCCGCCTTACTATTTGCCGGATATTTGGATGCAGCCACTTCTATGGCGGCTTCAAGCGGAGGTGGTGGCAGTCCCGGTAGCGGATGGGGTAAAGATAAGGACGATGATGAGCGTAACTGGGCTGTTCGTTGTGCAAAAATGGCAAAATGGCTCTGCAAACCGATTAAACGTAGCAGGGGTAGATAGTATTTCATTTATAATCACATATAACCATGCGTAAAAGTAAATATGACCAATCTTCTTTGCCTGTGCAGGATAGCAAGAGCATAGATAGTGATGATAACATTAGCAAAATTGAAAATCGTGTTGATTTTGAAACCGAGCTTGTAAATCTCACGAATCAGATTAAGGACATCAAAGATGTTATCCAAGAATTGAAACAGATAAAAGCATTTGTAGATGCTTCAGTGTTAACTTTTGAAGAATCAGCACAGGTTCTTAATGCTGCAGTGAAAACATCCGACAATATCCCTGATACTATTAGCCGTGCAATTATTCAGGCAGAGAATACTGTTGTAAATGTCAAACTTAGCGATGAAGACAAGTCTATTCTTACAGAATATCGCAATAAATTGATTGAAGAAGAAAAATCTTTATTTGAGAAGCAGATAACAGAATTGAAGACACTTCATACGAATCACTGGAAAGAAGTCCATAAATGTGTGAAATCTGAAACTTCGTTTTCTCTTAATGGCAAAATAGCCAAATGTGCCGTTGTCGGATTCTGGATATTGTATGCGTATTTCTGTTTGACATTGGGAGGATTGATAATCTATATGAAGTTCTTTTAAGGAATTGGAAGGATGGATTGACCAACCTTCCAAATACATCACCATGTTATGACCTTATCAACAATCTCTTGTTGTTCGGCACTGCTACGCCTCAAATAAATACGAGTTGTTTCAATACTTTCATGTCCCATCAGGTCAGCAAGTAGAGAAATATCGTTGAACTTCTCCAAGAAATTTTTAGCAAAGCGATGACGGAATGAATGGGGGTAAACCACTTTCTCATTCAATCCGTATTTGGCTGCGTAGTTTTTCAACTGTTGCGCAATCCCTCTTGTAGTGATACGCTCACCAAAGCGATTAAGAAAAAGATAGCCGGTGGTACGATTGACTTTGCTAAGCCATTCTGTGGCTTCCTTGCGCAAGGACTTCGGAATATAAATACGACGTATTTTGCCACCTTTGGTGTAGATGTCAAAATAACCCATCTGCACGTGTTCAGCCTTCATTTGGATTAGTTCACTGACTCTTGCTCCTGTTGCTGCGAGGAAACGAACTACGAAATACCATTCTTGGTTTTCCTCCTTTTTTAGTTTGTTTTTTAGAAAAGCGTAGTCGGCATTACTGATTACATTTTCCAAGTAACTCCGCTGCTGCACTTTGACGGATTTTAATCTCAAACGAGATTTTCCCATGCTATCAAGATACTTGTTCATTGCCTGAATACGAAGATTCACTGTCTTAGGCTTGAATTTCTCAATGAGATAGGTTTTATACACAAGCAAATTGCGCTTGTTCAATTCTTTGTGCCGGGAATAATACTCTTTTACGGCATAGAGATAAGCTGCAATTGTGTTCTCCGCCATATTCCCTTGACGAAGATACGTTTCAAAATTTTCAATGTTCATGTCAGATACATTATTAGTTAAACAATTCGTTATCATAATAATGTATGGTATTGCCTAATTCATTGAGTTCCTATTATGAGAAGTTTCTCGCTACGGGAGAGGTGAAGTGCATTGATGAGGAGATTCCGTTTGAGATTCCTAAAGGGTGGGAATGGTGCAGATTGAAGCATATGTGTTCTATGCAGGCTGGGAAAAATATATCAGCTTCAGAAATTTATGATAAAAAGTCAGTTCTTCACCCATATAGATGTGTCGGTGGAAATGGACTACGAGGGTTTACAAACACATTCAATGCAGAAGGACATTTTGCTATTATTGGCAGGCAAGGAGCATTATGTGGATGCCTTAATATAGAAAGTGGGAAATTCTATGCCACAGAACACGCTGTAGTTGTGAATGGCTTTGGTATAATTCCATCGTTGTTCATCTATTACTTTTTTACGGCATTGAACTTAAATCAATATGCAACCGCAACAGCTCAACCCGGTTTGGCTGTATCCAATATAGTTGAAGTATTTATACCTTTACCTCCGCTTCCTGAGCAACTACGCATAGTCTCAAAAATAGAAAAACTACTTCCGTTAGTCAAAACTTATGAACAAGCACAGAATGGACTTAACGAACTTAATGCCTCACTTAACGAGCAATTACGTAAATCGATTCTGCAAGAAGCAATACAAGGTAAACTTGTACCTCAATGTTCAGACGAAGGTACAGCCCAAGAATTGCTCGAACAGATAAAATTAGAGAAGCAGAAACTCATCAAAGATGGCAAATTAAAAAAGTCTGCCTTAACTGATTCTGTCATCTTCAAAGGTGACGATAACAAGTATTATGAGCAGGTAGGCAATGAGAACATTGATATAACAGAAGAAATACCTTTTGATTTACCTGAAAACTGGACTTGGGTTAGATTTGGTCAATACGTAAGAATGTCTATCGGAAAGACACCACCGCGAGGGGAAACCAAGTATTGGGCAAATGGTAAATATCCTTGGGTTTCTATTTCAGATATGTCTGATTATGGATTGGTTACAACGACAAAAGAATCTGTTTCAGAATATGCCAAAAGTTTATTTGGAGAAATATCTCCTGTCGGAACTTTAATAATGAGTTTTAAGTTAACGGTAGGCAGGACTTCTCTTCTAAATACTTCGGCATATCATAATGAAGCAATTATATCCATATATCCTTTTGTAGATAAAAATTATCAAGCAAGGAATTTTCTGTTTCACATTTTGCCGATTATATCTAATCTTGGAGATACCAAAGATGCCATAAAAGGTAAAACACTAAATTCTAAGAGTTTGAACAATCTTTTATTACCACTTCCGCCTCTTAATGAACAAGGGCGAATAGTGGCTATGATAGAATTATTATTTGATAAGTTGAAATAAATTATTTATTTGACAAGTTATACGTTGCTGTTCAGACAATGGCGGAATACCGATTGGTAGCTTGTAGAATAAATCCTTATTGAGGTGCGGAATTGCTGCACCTCTTTTTGAATTTCTCAATGCCTCTTTATAGAACAAGATGAAAGCCAAAATACAAGGCTTCCACATAACCGAAGAAAGCCATAGCTGTTTGAATGTGCTTCCCATATATCCATCTTGTGGAATAGAAAAAACTTCACCTGAATTTTCACCATCCACAAGAATGATATTATCTCCAGCATAGACAAATCTGCCTTTTTCTATAATGGTTGCAGATGATTTTCCACGTAGGAACTTTGCATCAAGGCAAATGCCCTTTCCGTTTCTTTTTTCACCGTCTGTTAGTTGGCATATATCTTTCAAGCGTAACACAATCCAGCTATTGGGATATTCAAAAGGAAGTTCAACTTCAACGATTTGCTCATTTATCCTCTCATAATACTTGTTACAGTTTTAATCTTTTCAACAATTCGAGTTTGTTCCTTTAAAGGGGGAACAGGGATTAAGTATCTGTTCAATCGCACCATTGTCAAGGTTGCTACTGTAGTTCCATCAGACTCTGATAAATATTGGTTTGCAAAAGCAGACGATTCAAAAAATAATTTCAAATAATACGGATTCAAGCGAAAAGGATTACCTATACATAAAACACTACCGTCCTTGTAATAGAAAGGATTGTTTGTTTCAACAACATAAGTTTTACCAAGTGTCCCAACTGCCGTCATCATTAGGTCTCCAATTTGCGGAACTCCGCTTTTAGAGAACTCATCGTATAATGATTGTTCTATAAACAAATCGTTATCAACATGACCCCAATCAGCCATTTTACCAATTTCTCTTGCTCGATAAAATGGAATTCCAGAAGAACGCCAATCTCTTTCGTGTACTCTTCGAGCAGACCAAATATTTAAGACACTTCCTATTCTACACCATTTCCAATCATCAGGTATTTCAAATGGTATTTCATCAGTAATATCCTGCTCTGTTTTACCAACCTTCTCGAAGTACTTGTTATCGTCACCACGGAAGATAATGGAATCGGTTAAAGCAGACTTTTTAAGTTTGCCTTCTTTGACAAGTTGCAATTTCTCTTGCCGTATTTGTTCAAGTAATTCTTGGGCTGTACCTTCCTCTGCAATCTGTGGAACTAATTTACCTTGTATTGCCTCTTGAAGAATGGACTTTTTTAAACTATGCCATATTTCTTTATTTATTTGGTTGAGTCTATTTTGACTATTTCCATATTGATAAATATATGGGTATAACTGATTTAATTTTGTAACAATGCGAAGTTGTTCTTCTTGTGGTGGAATAGGTAACAAGCAGTGCTTAATAATGAGTTGATTTATGTTGGGATCTTTTCTTGAACCTGCTGCAAAATCCATCCAAAATGGTCTTTGATATTCAATAAAAGTATGGATGTAATCCATATTACAAAATCCATTAGGCTGGATGGCACATACAGATTGGTTTATAGTTGTATCAAAATGCAAGATACAGTGTTTGCCTATTGTCCCAGCACCACCATACATTGCAACACACACTGAGGTTTGGGGTAAAATAGAAAGATTGTAGTCTATAATTGCTTTCGAGGTTATTTGTATTTCGGTTTTGTTCAAAATTCCATTGTTCAAGTCTGTTGTACGTACCCAATTGATATTGCCATTTTTATAATAATCTGGATTCCTACTTAATGGCGTAGAACCACTTGTTGTTTCAAAAATATTTCCAATTCTTTCCCATTGCCACCCATTTGGAATCTCAAACGGAATCTCCTCATCGATGCACTTCACCTCTCCGGTAGCGAGAAACTTCTCATAATAGGAATTATCGTCACCACGGTAAATGATAGATTCGTTTTTGTCTTTTTTGATTTTCTTTTCCTTGACCAGTCGGGCTTTTTCAGCTCTGATACGTTCAAGAAGTACCGATGCCGGTTCGTCATTAGGGTCTTGCGGTACAAGTTTTCCCTGTATCGCCCACTGGAGTATGCTGTTTTTTAATTGTTTTCCGTTCATCTTATTCTAACTGATTTAGAAGTTTTCGTCTTTTTGTTTTTCATTCAGATAGAACTGATATAACTTTTTCCCTATCTTATCTTTTTTGAAAGTACGTTCATGATTCATAGGAGTCATAGACAAACGAATTTTTGCCACACCTTCATTCAAAATTTCAAACTGCTGTGGAGTAATTCTAAATTGAGCAGTAGAACTAATTTCTGTGATTGGTATTACAATATTTCCACTTATAACACCAGCAGATTGACTTCCATTCCCAATCACAGTTCCTCTTAGTTCAAGATATTTACCTGTGAATGTTCTAATTTTCATGGTTGGTTTAGTGAGGAAATTCATTCTGTCTGAACGTACTGTGGCTACTATAGAATAAATGGTGTCTTGCTTAGCCACACTGTATTTCATATTGCAACCTTCAGCTGCGAGTGCTTTATAAGTATAACCTACTGTTTGTGCTTTAGCGTTAATTCCTAAAATAATACAGAACAGTAATAAGATAATTTTTATAGTTTTCATATTTAATCTTTTTCGTAATCCTCCCCTTGTATTCCTAACTCTCCTTTGCTCATGGCATTGGCAATATCTATTTTCAGTTCTTCGTCATAATCTTTACTTGTCAAAAAGCTATTGACGATGCGTAGCAGCAAATCTTGGTTGATATTCGATGCTGCCACATGATAAATGATAGATTCCAATGTACGCATACAGATGCAAGCGTGCCAGTAGTAATTATTCTTGTGTAAGAAGTAAGCTCCCAAAGTCAGCGCAATACGCTTATTCCCATCATTGAAGAAATGCCCAGAACAGAATCTATACATCAGATAGGTCAGTTTCTCTGCAAAGGTCGGATAGTATAAATCATTTTGTACAAAATCCAATGTAGCACGAATGCCACCTTCATCACGCACTCCTTCAAAGCCACCATCGCTAGCATCAATCATTTTGCCATAGACGGTTAAGGCTTCATCGTAGTCTATATAAACAATTTCCTCACTCATCTTCTGCCTGCTTTAAGCGTTTAAGCACATCTTTATTGTCCGCTAAGATACGGTCAAAATCAATAGACTGGTCACCGATGAATCGTTCAAACTCTTCAGGAGTAACAGCTTGCAGATAATCTGCTATATTACCATGATACGCATCCCGGAAACTGAAATCCCTTGAAGCCATTTTGGTTCTGGCATCATTTAAATAAGGTTTCTGCATCGGATGTTCGGCAAGTTCATTCACAATGCGCTCTACCTCGTCAATGGTAAGTAACCTGCCACCATTTTCTTTAAACCGTTCACTGAGAGCTGCCCCCACACCGTTTTCAAAAGAAGAAATAACCAATAAAACCTCTGAATACAGCGTGTGTCGAACATTGTCTTTGGAATCCAACTTCAATACTTCCCGATACTCCTTAGCATTCTCCTTGAATACAGCCTTATATATAAAGTCTGTAATTTGAGGATATTTGTATGTGGGATGTCCGTCCACATATTGATTGATGGCAGAAGTGAGATTCTTGCGATAGTTTTCTTCTGTGATTGCAGCAGGAAGATAATGTACATCTCTGCGGTTTATGTATTTTGTTCCGCCACCCGTCTTTTCATTGATGGTGGTAATCACGAAATCCAAGATAAGGCTACGTACTTTTTTTGCTTTCTCACTCTCTGTAAGCAACATACCCATATCCAAGAATGAGCGGAAATTAAACAATCCAAGTTGGGTCGTTTTGCTCCCGACATTTATGACGGGAGCAAATTGTAACTTTAACTCTTTCAGATGTTTACCTTTACATAAAACATAACCGTTAGCTGCTAATTCATCTGAATGTTTTTCCAAATAGCGTTCTATGGTTCGTTCTTCTACTTCGTAGAAATCGGCAACCATTTTTTTTGTAAAGCGATACTCTCCCTCAAAGAGCATTCCTTCAATGTCAAGATGCTCCTGTACTTTGCTGACCGCAAAACGGTTGTTAAGTACATTTTGTCTTTCTATGTTTGAGATGGTCAAATCTTTCATATCACTTCACAATTATCAGTTACACGATTTTATGTCAATGCCGAGAATCTTTTGAATTTCGGAAAGCGTTTTGTCTATTTCATGGTCGAGCGCAGCACGTTTTTCAAAATATTGTTTGAGCAGTTCTGCTGGAGGGAGTATTTCTTCTTCCTCTTTCGGGAACTTACATTGATCAAAATTGCAATCCAAGTCTATCAATTGTTGGGCAGTGAACACACGGCTCTTTTCACCCACTTCGTCACTGATAATTTCTTTCCTGTCTTTCCACCATTCCTGAATAGGTAGGGTATGCTCCACCT
>ERZ791912.854-NODE-854-length-16574-cov-36.116532_pt1 | contig 16574 bp, 9 predicted proteins | sample MGYA00510141_ERZ791912 | MGnify/ENA primary metagenome ERZ791912 (study PRJEB30046, sample SAMN00792082) | human gut metagenome | study: EMG produced TPA metagenomics assembly of the A metagenome-wide association study of gut microbiota in type 2... | reverse complement strand
ACAAACTGCATGATGATTTTATGGAGCGTTGTACCTTGACGCAGAGCCTCGACCCTTGGAGCTACGGCATATCGCTTGATTTGCGCCTCTGCCTCTTGCCATTGTGCTTCTGCCTTAGAGAGTTTGCCGTCCTCAGGCTTTGATTCGTAATCTTTCTTCGACAACACCTTCAGTTCCAGAATATAACTATGTTTGGTAGCATAATGAGTAAGGTTTGGCAAAAGGAAAAAATCACAATAGCCATGGTTCAACTCAAGTTCCGGTGCAGTATAATAGTAATTATTCAAATTCAGATATGCCATGAAGAAACCTTGAAGATTGCGTTCCGACTCGATGCCGTCACGAACGGAGGAAACCTGGGAATAGGCATCAGCCATAAACTGTAATCCTTCACGCCACTTACCTTCGTACGCCATATCATAATAATAATCGGTAAGTTGATTGGTATCGACGTATGCCTTTACCTCATACAACTCCTTCAAATAACCATAGTATTGCTTTCGGACATTGTTGTTTGGAATGCCCAATATCATCTTATCGCCACGAGTTCCCTTGATGGTCAACATACCATAATAAAACAGCAGACTCGTAAATATCTGAGGATCCGTCAATCTATATGCAGAGAAGGTTTCTGTCAAAGGAGCCACAATCTGCCCCGTCTCAGCTATCGTGCGGATAACACCTTTGCGGTCACCATCCAACTTATCCAACTGAAGAAGTTTCTTCATCTTGTTGTAGTCTGTCTTCGTGTTTGGATCTATCATCTGCTTTGGAGCTTCCCCCCTATCTATATAATTTCGGAGATAATAGATGACCATATCACTATTGAACACTTTACTCTGAGTATGCAGAGCATCCTCTGAGAAACAATAGTTATCATACCAAGGCTTCATCTCGTCTATCATTGCCTCGATATCGCTTGCTGCAGGAATACCTCCCACTTCCTTGTAATAAGCAAACATCTTGCGCACTTCCTCCAAAGAGAAGCCCAACATCTGATTGAACTCTGGCTTGGTGGAGATATGCCAGCCAATATTGAACCCACTCGTCACATCATCCAAGGTCACAGGACTGACACCTGTGATGAAGATACGCTCAAACATGCCCTTGAACTTCTTGAAGACATCACGGTAGAAACCGTCGGCATGGGTGATTGCCCAATATACATTCTCGCCCTGCTCATTGAGCACGGTATTGGTGAAATTGTCATATTCATCGATGATCAGATAGAGAGGAATGCCCTTGGCTGAAATCTCATCCTGAAGCAAAGCCAGTTTCTCCGTACCAGAATCCGACTTAAAGAACCTCTCCTTAAAATCTGCCAGATAAAACTCTTGGTAAACTCGCATGAAACCGTCCAATTTGACACGCAGATACATATTGAAGTTTTCCTCCAACTTTTCGATACCACCACCCACATACGAGAAATCAAGGTGAAGAATCTGATACTTTCCCTGCAAAGGAGTAGGATGCTTACCAACCCATAAATCACCGAAAAGAGTTTGGAATTTCTCTTTCTTGCTACAGTCATAGTAAGCATGGAGCATACTCAGGAATATGCTCTTACCGAACCGACGTGGACGAATAAAGATGATGTTGCTTGGCTGGTTTTCCAACAAAGGCAAATACATCGTCTTATCCACATAATATTGATTTTGTTCTATTACCGCCTCAAAGTCATTGATGCCGTAAGGCAAACGTTTCATATTCTGATCCATGATTGCTCCTTTTATAATTTACATTTGCAAAAATAAGAAAATTATCTGATTATACCAAAGAATTTACCCGGATTTTCTTGCTTAATTCGAATAAATGTCTTATCTTTACAAAAAGATAGGCGGCGCTCGGCAATTTGAAAGCAAACTTTCATTGCGCTCGCTGGCACTATCTTTGCAAATAATATAAATTGAATATTGTATGAAACAGGTAGAAGAATGCGACAAGGTTCTCGAACTTTCCAGCCTTCTTTGATGCATTTCTTATAATAGAACTGCATTTCAAGCGAGTTGTCACACTTCAACAGTTCAAAATAATGGCTCCATGTCAATTTTGGGGACGCTGTCCCCAAAATTGGAAAAGCAAGGTAAAACTTACGCATTAACTTCCTTAACTCCTTTAACTTCCTGATATGCGAAAGTTCAGTTATGAGCCCACTTTAAAAAGTCATTTTTGATAATTCCTCCAAAAGTAACCATCTGATAATCAAATGGGTTTATAGAATAAAGGACCCAAAACTACTTTTTAAAGTGGACTCAATATATGATTCTTTGAATCTTTAGATTTTCGAATAAAAAGCCCTGCCGGCTTTCACAAGCTGGCAGGGATAATTATAAGTAAAAGATGTAATTCGCTATTCTGATTTCACTTAGAAAATCATCTTATAGTCCTTACTGCTACCATCTGCCAATTCTATGTGTATGATTTGAATGCCTGTGGCTATGCTCGCCTTTAAACACCTTGAACCATTTCCCTGTACCCTGCTGATGATTCTGCCATTCAGGTCTATGACCTTAACACTCTTGAGCAGACCGCTGGCAGATTGCACGAGGACAGAAGAACCTTCCTGAACAATACTGATGCGCTGATCAGTATCGACAGATGTCACATCTGTACTTCCATAACGACTTCTGATAACAAATCTGCCTAACGAGGTCTCGGCATCCGCAATAATGAGAGGAGAATCGAGTGAATAATCGGCACCCGAAAGCATATCATGGAGAACATATCCGCTCATATCAACACCCTGAATAGGTTTTACCTCGATACGGATGCTATCCTTTTGCGGCAGATAGATTCCTAAAGATGTAGCGCCAGTCATCGGAAGGATATCGTAAGCCTGACTCTGCTGAATACCAAATACCTTCAAAGGTGACTTCACTTCACTATCCAGAAGAGTTGGAACCAATACAGAGTTCTTGAAAGAAGAACCGGCAGAAACATCATAAGCAGTTTCTGAATTCTCCATCACCAGCATAGCTGCTGATTTGCTTCGCGTCTTCAGGCTTTCCACACACACTTTCAGTCCCTTGGCTTCAGCAGGTTTACTTTCCTCAGTAGCCTTCTTGCTTCCACCAATCATTTCTGGGGTGAGCAGCAGGGTGATTTGCGTACTCGGCTCATCTTTTGTGGTAACATAGAATGCCTGCATGGGGGCGATGGCGGTAGTGTTGCCCGTAGAAGCGACCTTGCTTACAGTTTGCTCTTCCATACCTCCCGATTCATTCTCTACTTCCACCTTCACACTGCTCACGTTCTCATTCACCTCCAGGAACTTCTTGATATTCAGGCGGCTCATGAATGGGTTGCCCAGCACGAAGGTCTTCGTAGGAATATCCGATTTCAGCGTAATCTGATACTCACTCTGCCCCACGAACACCGTGCGGTTCTCCGTCACTTCCTTGCCTTCCGACAGATACTTATATTCCATCGTCAAGTCGCCCTTCTTCGGAGAATCCGGTTCGTAGATGAAGCGGTTTATCTTATTTGCATCTTTCGTCACTGTTTCACTAGCCACTTTCTCCTGATCGTAATCCACGAAGTAACTATATTCTTTATGCGTCTTAGGCAGGCGGATACTGAACTTATTGGTAGCCGGCAGATTGCCGTTGTCTATCCACATAGAGAAGCCTTCACCCATGCCGTAAGGCTTAGCCACGGCATTGAAGTTGTGCGACCAGGTGGCCTCGCTCACGGCAAGCGTTTCATCCTTCAAGCCTGCATTCCCCTTGCTATCGAGAGAATAGATCTTACCCGGATGCGCAGCCGCCCAGAGGCGCTGGTAGATGCTCGGGTTGAAGCGCTGTTCCTTCCAGTTTTCTTCGTTCAGCTCCTCGAAGTATTTCGCCTTCGTGGTGTCGGCAGGCATGAACATATCGCCCGTGTACATCTGCTTGAGCGGTGCACTCAGCAGATAGTAATGGTTCGGCTTCTGCTCCAGTTCTACCCATGCCTTGCGATAGTTGAGCGATGGCACGTTATCCACCGCCGAACGGGGTTCGAAGAAGATGTCCTTGCAGCAGTAGTCGGCTGGCTTCACTGGCGTGCCCAGCATTGGGAAGTTATCGGCATCCGACGAGATGATGGCGTTGGTGCAGCAGTAAGGCGAACCGTCGCTCCAGTTATCCCATTTGTTCCATTCATTGGTAGATGCACTCGGAAGCCATCGGGTCTGTAATGGATGAACCTGATATACTACAGAAGAGAGTGGCGTCCAGCTGCCGTCGAAGAAGGTGAGCTGATATTCGCCCGGCTCCTTGGTGGTGTAGGTATATTGGATATTGTTCTTGGTGTCTGGTGTAGAATGCAGAGACACAATGCCATTTTCTCCCGCATTCTTATCACCGAAGTAAAGATGATAATTTACTCCGGTCAATCCGGTAGCAGTTACGACAATCTTATCTCCTACGCATACATTGTTGACAACGATATCTTTTACACCATTTACGCACGACTGGTCGTCCTTACAGTCAGGAATACCATCATTATCAATATCACCACGTGTCACGAGTCCGTAGAATTTCTGCACATCCAATGCGCCTACAATTTTGGCTAAAGTTAATCGCACCTCGTCATACGCTTTCTTTGGCTGAAAGAAGAGGATATTCTTATCGCCATAACCCGCTACATCAGCGGAAATCACCTTCCAGTCGGTAAATTTATCTCCCGTAGAATTACCGTCTTTGAAGGTTTCTACCGTTAGCCAGTCTCCTACGTTTACGGCTGCCAGGAAAGTCTTGTTGTCAATGACAATTCCCAACTGATGATGATAGTCGAGTGTTCTACCCATCTTTACGGCGAATGTTTGACCAACTCCCAGACTTACCGTATTGGCAACCGCCATATAGGTATTCAAGTCATCATCCACCAGATAACCTAAGTTATCATCTACAGTAGCCACACTCACCGCTCCGCCAAATTTGGTTTCATTAGCATTGATGGTAGTATGTGAATGATTATGCGACATCACCATACTGCTACATGCAAGTGGCGAAGAACAGTCGTCGGAAGCCTCCTCGATAAAGGCATAGTAGATACGGAGTTTAGAACCGCCCAGATTGAGTACACCCGAATTCCAGAGTTGGAACTCATCCATCTGAATCGGGTTGCCTTTGCTGTCGTAGGCTGGAACTTCGATAGAATATCTTATCTTTTGCAGCTTGTCTGAACCTGCAATATCTGCACTAATCGCATTGTTCTCATCTATCAGATGGCGATATACTTCCTTGCCTTGGTTATAGCAGCGTATCTGCAGGAATTGCAGGGCATGCAAATTGATTACTGTAGCATCAGCCTCTACCACAAAACCAATGCGCTTAGGTTGAGCTCTCTTGACGGCATCCGGCTCTGATTCACCTTCGTGTCGGTCGGTAGCATCGTATATCAGTTGACCATCCTTGCGGTGAATTCCGATGATGCAGAGGTTATCGGCAAGACTCAAGCCACCTATATATTCGGCATATTTATCATATTCACCTTTGATAATATTGTCTCTATCCTTGAGTTCAGAGACAGAAAGCAGCGAGCCGGATGTTTCGTGAATCTTAGGCGATACCTCGTAGAAATCTTCACCCAGTTTGTTGACAAGTGGTTTGCCGCAAGTTGTATTTCCATCATTAAAACCACCTACGGTAATGGTGGTTTCATCATAACATCCGTCCTGAGCCGTGGCCCTGAAGGTATATTTACCAGGTTCCAGATTGGTAACTTGACCAGCAGAGGTAACCTTTACAGGTGTGGTGGCAAGAATATCGTTATTTTTCGAATCCCAGGCATTCACCAGACTCCATGTTACGCTTACTTTCGGATTAGACCGGAGAGTAAACGAAGTCTGCGATTGGCAGACATTGCTGCTGATGGTAGGATTGATGGGGCACCGGTGGGATACATCTGGAGCCATTCTTACGAATCCATAGTGGATGCCAATGGCGCCTGCATCAACTCCGAGAACCGTAAGGAATCTGATTTCGCATCCTGAAAACGGCACCTTTGCCTTGATGCTCACCGTTCCGTCGCCAATCTGCACCAGCGAGAGGTGGAGCACCTGGGCAGAAATCGTTTCTTCCTGCACCTTGTTTCCCTTGTGGTCGAAGAGCAGCACGTTGACCCATGTTCCTGCATTGAGGCTCAGCAGGGCATCCATCTTGTATTTGAAGCCAGCCTCCATACCAGCCTCGAATGCTTCGCCTTGCGGGTTCTTGTCGTTCTGCATCATAAACTTGGCTCCGCCCTGGTAACCTATGTCAAGAAGAGGAACGATGGTGGCGAAATTGTCCAGATCATCATCTGTCATCTTCTTTATATCGTTGTCCAGGAAAGGCAGGGGGATGCCGAGGATAATAGGGCGCCAGCCTTTCATCTCTTTGAGCGCTACCTGCTTGTCGTCTTTGAAATATTCGTTGTATTTTTTGATGCCTCCATCGGTGATGGTAAACTCCGTAGATTCGCCCACGAAGGCATATTTGATTTTCAGAATATTCGCCACTTCTGCCTGAATGCCGCCCGAGCAGTCGAGAGTGATTTCATCAAAGAGCCAGTCGCTTTCTGCCGTCAGCATGGCGCAGATGTTGTCGGAACCCGGTATCTGGAGCAGCTTCAGCGTTACTCCCGAACCATTCTGTCCTTCCCTTACCGCCTTCACACCCTTCAGTTTGCCGTCGCGATAGAATCCGATGGAGAATGCCTTGATTACATCGAGGCTCAGCACGCTGCTACCCGAACCAGCCACGATGGTAAAGCCTGCCACCGTTCCCTTGGAATAGTAATTATCCATATCTTTTACACTTACTATCGGGTCTACGGTTACTCCAGCTCGTACCACGGAGTTCACCTGTGCATAGTTGTCGAGTGAATCGTCGGTAAGAGCGCCCATATCCTTTGCCCAGCTGCCTACGCCTACCACACCAATCAATTTGTTAATGGTGCACGATTCGCCTGTAAGGGCACGGCGGTTGCGCAGCTCACGGAATGTCATGTTGTAATATTTGGGGTCATTGTTGAACTCCACAAAATGGTCTTGGTGCTTGTCGGCTGGCAGATCATCCCAGTTGTTGGTCCAGATGGGTTTCTTGCAGTTCTTGAACGAGTCTCTAACGGCAGCACTCTCGAAATAGGGACTGGTGTTGTCATCCTTAGGTTGTGCCGCCTGGATAGAGGCGGGCACAACCATCAGGAATGCCAACAAAAATGATATGAAAGTTTTATATATAAAATGCAGTTTCATTGTCTGTTTGATTTTAAAACATAGCATAACGTCTTGATAATTCTCTTGATCTTAATCTAGCAGACGGTTTTTGTCGCCTGTAAGTGTCGTTTGATCAGCGTATGTGAAGACATATTTATGGTTTCGTCTCAGATAGAAGAGGTTATTGACTCCATCTACCACGATAACGCCCGTAGCTGCTTCAGAAGACATCATATCCTTCGCCTTCACCAGAGAGTTGAGGGCGTAAGGACTGTTAAAACTGTCATCGAAGCCAATTCTCACGGCAAGATGGGTCTTGCCTGGCAGCACAAATGCCTTGAGCACCACTTCCTTGCCTTCACCTGGGAAGGGGGCATAGGCGATGGCTGTATAGGTGCCTCCCTCTGTTGGATATTTATTGATAGGTACACTACCCTGCTTAAAACCGTCGTAGCTGGTAAGAGGCATCTGGGTAAGCACGTTGTCGGCAAGTAGGCAATACCATTGCGTCTCCACTCTATTGCTGTAATGGGCGGCAGAAGTGATATGAACCTCCACTTCTGCCATGCCTCTATAGAGTGTTCCTACAAGCGGCGTAGGGGTGTTGTTTTCCAGATTTTCCTTCTGGTAATCAGCAGAAGAGATGATTGGATTTTGGGTGGCATCTCCCTGCTGGTAGAGGGTGCCATAGAAGAGCTGCGGCACCGTGATGAGCTGGCGGCTCAAGCACTTTACATTATACAGTTTTGATATGATACCTATATATCTTTTTTTTAGATAGCCAAGCCAGTTGTTGGGGGTGTCGTCTTTGCCATCATCATTGACCAGATAACTCGCAAACGTGGCCTTGAACTCCTGAAATGTAGTACCTTTTTTTAAATTGAGCATTTCCGTGGTAACCACATTGTTTTCCTCATACTGCGGATAGGGCGATTTCTCCTGGCTATCGTAAGCGAGGGCAATGATGCGATATTCGTAGCCCCTGCTGATGCCGAATTTGCCCTTTACCACATAGTGCTCGTGGGGCTTTCCCGAAAGATAATCATCTTCCTTTCCGTCTTCTAACGTGGGCTTTCCGTTAATCACTTTGTCGTTGGTAGGGTCGTACTCGAAGCCCTGGATATCGTTGACTGCGGCATCATAGGTTGCAGTATTTTCTCCATTGTTCTGAACTCTTCGGCGAAAAGCTATCAGCCTTACGGCATTGACCTTGTCGGTCTCGGCATATCCGTAGTCCTCACCTGTTGTGCCCGACGAGGAAGAGGATCCTGCACCAGGAGGGGCTACACGGGTGTTTCTGCCATCTTGCTTGGCATTGCCATCGCTGCCGCTTAATCCGCCCAGGGTGATGGTGAAGGGAACGGTCGTAATCTCATCTTCGTTTTCCGAAGGCTGATTCATACCTGCATCTCCATTGCTGCCATCTGGATAGGGTGGCAGATCGGCATCGCTGCTGCATCCCGCGGCTAGTGCGAGGAGGAAGCAAAAACCTACCGCCATGCCTGTCCTGATGGCGTTCATCCTGATGGCGTTCATCTTGATGGAGCTTATCTTATAGATGCTAAATCTTGATTTCTGCATATTCTATTTCCGTTTTATGCTGTTTTGTAACGTTTATTCTGTTTCAAATACATGTTTTTTTTCGAAGGCTGGTTCTATCTCAACCGTCACGTCGGTCATCACCGGCTCGTAATACTCCTTCAGGTCGTATGGCTGGTTCACGGTCTTGCTCTTGGCTCCCAGGCAATACAGGTGGTTTGCCTCGATAGGGAATTTGAACTTGTCGCCAGTGGTTGTAGACTTCCTGATATTGTCGTACCTGTGGTGCGTGCCATCCGTGTAATGCAGATAGAAGGTGGTCTCGTTCTCTGCCGAGTTCTTGCTTTTCTGCATTTTTCCCTCTGGTGTAGGCATCATGAAGTTGCTTATCATGTAGCTGTTTGCCTTCCATCCTTTCTGGGAGTCTGCAGCTCGCTTGAATATGTTCTCTTTAGCATCTACGGTCCATCCGTTTGAGGGGGTGAGGTCGATGGTGCCCAACGTCTGATAAGTCAACGGTTCAGCATCTGCTGGTGCCTGCTTCTGCCTTATCAGCGTTTCGGGGCTGATGCCGGTGGCTACAACGGATAGAGAGGTGGGCGTGAAGGGAACGGTGCGCACGTCTCCTGCTGCATTCGACTCCACCTGTGCCGGGATGTTTTCTACGTAAATCATCAGGCCAGCCACGTTACGGCTGGCGGTCAGCGTGCGCTGGAAGAATTTCGTTTCTTCCGTTACGAGCACGGGGGCTTCCTCGTGTGTCTTCTCGTCTTGCAGGATGCCACTAAACAGCTCTGTGGTATTGAGGATACCGAGTTTGGCGCTGTTTTTTGCCTCCTCGGTGAGGGCGATTCTTGCGTCCTCCAGTTTCGTTTCTTTTTCAGTGAATTTGGGTTCTGTAAGTACTTTGTTCGTTGCGTATTTGTCATCTCTGCCTATGGCTAGAAACTGGTAGTAGTAGCCGTTCTGCAGATAGGGTACGAAGGTGTATAGATGCTGCTCGGGCATGTTCTGGTGCTCGGCAGAATAGTAGGGTTCTCTATTGTTGAATGCGTCAACGGAATAGTAACCTTTCTTGGCAGCTTCCGTTTCAATAGGGGTGCAATAGGTATATGCTTCTTCTGAGGTGCCCTTCTTTTCTACGGGGCATCTGAAGACGTAGATTCTCATATCATTCACCTGCTGTGCTCCATCCCATGTATCAAGTTCTCGTGAGCCGGTAACAACACCTGCGCTTACACCCACTCTCATGTCCAACTTCACGGCATGCGAGCCGTCGGCGAGGGTATCAGGCGCATCATTGCTTGCGCTGCAGCTCATTAGGAGACTGGCTGCGAGGATTACATTTAAACTGTTTTTTATAGATTTTCTCATCATATTCGTCTCTATATTTTTAGAATGTGAGATTGGGTATAAAAATGAATGATAATAACAAGTTTGTTATGCTTGATGGTAAGGGATGCGAGAGCCTATAGCAGGCTCAGCGCATCCCCGTTCGTATATCTGTAAAATTCTATCTTTCAAAAATGAATGAATTGGAAATTAATCCAACTCCATCTGATGGATAGCTTCCCAGTTGTCGTTCACCTTCAAGATAAGGTTCTGTCCCTTAGACAAGTCTTCTGGTTTGTCTGGATCTGGATCTGGCTTTGGATCTGGATCTGGCTTTGGATCTGGATCTGGATTACCTGGTCCTGGGTCTACTGTTCCGCCATTAGATGGCTTCACACCCAAGTTGTACATGTGGTTACGAACTACGTTGAAGATAGAAGCGCTTTCGTCTTTTGATCCCAAATTAGGGTCATTGTTAACATCTGCGCTAGGGATAGAAACATTCCAAGTCTTGATGATAGTGCCATCCCCATCCAGGAGCTGAAGCTCCATAGTGTTCTTGCCTGGTGTCAATTCAAATGGAATGATGAAGTTGCTTCCGAAAACAGAACCCTTAGCAAGGGTAGTCTTAACAGCTGTAGGATGAGTCCAACCATCTTCTTCTGTCAATAAGCCGTCTTTATTTGTGTCACCATCTTTATACCACTCATCCAAATTGATAGAGTAAAGCACGTAAGCCTGATCTCCACTAAGGAACTTGGCATCAGAAGTGAATGCAGTGCCAGTTGTAGAACCATTAATATAGTACTTGATAGTGCTGCCTGTTGCATTAGCAGCAGTGAAAGAACTGTTAAAACCGTTGAAAGTCAAAGTGTTGTTCTTGCTTCTTGTTACAAGTCGAAGAGTTTTTGCAACCTTACCATCAACGCTTGCTGGGATATTCTTGAAATAACCGAAAGCACCTGCTACCTGACGGTGTAAAGTTACTGCTACGCCATTCTCGCCTGTTGTTTTCTTTACAAGCTCCTTCTTCTCGTTGATCTCGATAGCAGCGTCACCAGCGAATACTTCCTCTGCAGCATTCTTGCCAGACTTCAAAGTTGCTGTGATGTCTTTGTATGTGCTATTTGCAAGGCTATTTGCACCTGTTACGTCCAAATCATAGGTATAGTCACTGTTTTCGCTATAACCTACAGCCATAATAGTATACTTACCCTTTTCCAACTTGTCATTACCCTTCAAGGAAAGAGTAAACTGGCGACCATGGCCATTTGTGCTGTAAGTAGTACTTGATTTCCAGTCCAACTTCTTGTCAAATACAATAGTCTTCTCGCCACCTTCAGTTTCGTTCTTGTAAATCATTACGCGAACATTCTGAATAGTCTGCAAAGCCTGTGAAGAATACAATGGGCGACCTGCACGTGTTGTCAAGCCATCACCGCTACTTGCTACCTGCAATACAATCTGCTGTACTGCCTCGTTCTGACCCTCTGTGCTAACCACAGCGTCGTCACTGCTACATGCGCTGAACAGCAAGCTGCTTGCTGCAAGCGCAAAAAACATACCTTTTTTCATAAATTATAAATTTAAAAATTGAGTATAAATTAATTATCAATCCAATATCATACCGTGAATTTCCTCCCAGTTGTCGTTCACCTTCATATAGATGGTGAAGCGATTGCGGTCGGAATCGTACACATATTTCAGCACCGTAATCTTGTTGCGCTCCATGCTTACCTCCACGTCATCAGGTGACAACACAGATGAATTGCCGCCTTCGCCACTATTCTTATAGAAATTGACATCCACCACTGACTCATCCTTCTGGAAAGAAGGGGCCAGGAAAATAGAGGTCTTGGTCTTGGCGCCAGCTTCAATTTCCGATTCATGAAAGACGCTGGTCTCTTCAGAATATAGGAAACTTGGATTTACTATTCCATAGAGCTGGCTTACTTCAGTATTCATCAGGTGATACCCGGCAGGAAGATTCTCTGTCCATATAACTAGTTTACCCTTGGTGCGCTCCATCTCGCTGGTATAGCAATAATGGTTTTCATCATAGACGAGGGTATCGCAAACCTGATAAACATCATCGCCCTGACTGTGCTCCGGATGTAGCAACAGTTCGTTTTTATCCAGATTGAGTTCGCCTCGCGTCTTCATACCTCCCCATACCGTAAAGACGTATTTTCCGAAAGGCATATCGGGGTCGAAGCTTACAGGATAAGTTAATCCATCACCCTCTACTCCGAAACCTTTTTCTTCTACGATAACCTGCTGAGTGCCGTCGTCGTTGAGTCGGCTCAGACGATAGGAAAGAGACGGAACGAATGACCTAAATGGCTGATTCTCATCTCGTTTCTCTTCTGGTGCAGTCTGGTCGACATTGAAATAATTCTTGTCTTTCACCTCGATGTTGATACTCAGAGGAGGACATTGGTCCAGATTTTCACGGACGCACGAGGTAAATGATATAGCCAGTGCCATGCCATATATGATAACTTTTAATCTTGTCATACGCTGTTATTTATTCTGTGAGTGCCTTCTGGCTGATCAGAGCCTCTTCTACCTTCTGGCGGTTCAATATCTCTTCAGCCACATCCACCTTGCCGTCTTTCTCGAGTAGGATGGCAAGATTGTTGGCAGCAATCTTCGACATAGGGTAATATTTCAAAGTCGTCTCATATACCTGCTTCTGCTTTTCTGCGCTCTCTGCAATCTGTGCCACATGCAGGAACTCATCTTCGCTGAAGGCATCTGGGCGGAGCTCGTACATCTGCAGCATTTCTTCATCGGTGGTGAAGTTCTTGATGATGTATGTGTAGGTGTATTCCACGCTACGGCTCTTCTGCAGATACTTCTTCTTGATGCTGTTCCAGATAGGCAGGCGGCGGATATAGCGTTCCTGCACATCATCGTTGAAGTTGGCATATCGGGTCAGGATGTTCTTCACCAACGTGCTGTCGGCATCGCCGGCGGCCACCATCGCATCCAATACTGGCTGCCATCCTTCAGGGCGTGAACCGATACGGGCTATTTTCTTCACCTTGTCGCCATTCTCTATGTGCGCAAGCAGCCACTTCAGGGCTGAGTTGGCACGGTTGCGGGAAAGTGGGGTGTTAAACTTCAGCGGGCCGTCGGCTGACGCCAGACCATAGATGCCCAAAGAAGTGAGGGTAGCGAGGCTGTCGCTGAGCACTGGAGCTATATCGCTCAACATGTGGTCGAGCTCAGCCTGGTTGTTGCTCATCTTGAGATTGATATCATATTTATTGATAGCAAACTCAAGTCGTGCCACGCCCTTTCCTTTTCTTATCTTCGGCTTGATCTCGAAGGTATGCTTCATCCAGTTGAGATGCAGTTGCTTCTTGATTTCCGGACGGAACACATCGGCTATCTTGGTATGGCTGATGGCACGGCATTCGCCGCATCCGTCGGCAGAAGCCACTGCCACGAGGCTTCCCTTATGGAAGTTGGCAGGCAGGGTGATGGTGTCGTTATATAACACGGATAAATCTACTTTTGTGTTGGTAACTCTCTGTGCAATAGAATCGTATGGATCAGCAATGCTGTCGAGCACCCATTTACGTTCCATCTTCCTGCTGTAGATTGGCGCATCCAGCACTATAGGCTTGTATTTAGCCACGATGCTGTCGCTGTCTGTCAATACGGGTATTACGAAGAGACGGCTTCTCTTCGAGAAATAATGCTTCGGGATATGAACCTGAAGATTGAGTGCAGCCTGATTGCTGCTATCTGGCAGGAGCATAAAGGAGTCGGGAGTACATGTAATCTTTTTATCACTTACAATGTTCTGTTTGCTGCATGAAGACATAGTCGTCAGAAGAGCCAAGCCTACACCTGCAATAGCCAGATATACTATTTTGAGTTTCATTCTATCATCCATAATGTTCTTTGTGATTAAATGATGCACTTTTTTTAAAAGATATAGACTAATGATAGCGCAGCCTTGGTAGGACCGATATAGTTCTCGTTCTTCTTTTCCTGGCACTTGATGCAGGGCAAGTTAGGGCTTTGCTTGTACCAGAGGTGGGCGTATCCCACACCGATGGCTGCCTCCAGGTTCCAGTGAGGGGATAAAATCCAGTCGTAACCGTATGTTACGCCTCCGCCAGCCAAGTAGCCATCGTAGAGCTTGCTGCCAAAACCTCCGTAGAATTGAGCACCATGCAGGTGGATACCTACGAAATGTCCTTCGTACTTTTCGCACAGCCAGTATTTCATTTCTGGCTGTACCAAGAGAAGGTGCATCTTCTTGTCTTCCCTGAATGTCCAGGGGTTGTATGCTACATCTGCTTCCAGGGTTACCTGGTTGCTGATTGCCTTCTCCACGCCCATATTGAGTGTGGTTGTCGCCCAGTAGAGTCCGTTCGTCTTCAGGGCGAAATCTTGTGTGTAACCTACTGTTTTATTTCCCAAAATAACAAACAGTAAAACTGCTATCTTTTTCATTTGTCACTTACTATATTAACTATTTATCCGGTTACCCGGAATCTTACTGTTGTATTGTTGTTTAGCAATATAAAACATCTTTTTTAAGCAATATAAACATTGTTGTAAACCAATATAAACCTATTATGACTTATCAAATGGTCCTCAACATATTTCAACCAATCCCCTTGTATATTACTTGGAGTCTGATTTCTGATTGCAAAAGTATATAATATTCATATAGATTCTACAAATTACCCCCCCCGTTTTAGAATGATTTAGCAATAATAAATGTATTTTAAGTTAAATAGCAGTTAAATTGAGGTGACGAGTGGATATGTGCCGGATGTTATCACAGAAGCAGTAGGTAGTGAACCTACTTATCAGATGGCGGTAGAGGAAGTGGCTTTTACCGCTCGAATTGGATATACAGCACCTCCTTCCCGCCAGCTTTCACCAGCAGGAAGGCGGCGCCTTAATGGTTCTGATTCAATCTAAAAAAATGAAATTATTGTTTTCCAATCTCGTCCTGGGCCTTCTTCAAGGCGCGGATTCTTAACTCCTTCTCTACTCGCTTCTTCACTTCCTTCTCTATCTTGTCCTCAATAATCTGGTTGAGAGGACGGGAGAATGGATGCCAACCGTAATCGGCGTTCTCCTTCGTGTGACAGAACAACACCGTGCCAATACCCATCCATACCTTCAAGCGAACCTCCTCGCTAGTATAATGGGTGAAAATCCAATTGGTGAAACGCTTTCTTGATGCCACTCTTCTTCAACACCCAGGCACGCATGCCTTCGGTCAACTCATGATAAGTCGCCTTCTCTGAATAAATGTGCTTGGCAGACTTCACTAACTGGTTTAACAACTTGTCGAAACGCTGCTCAGCAGTCTTCGACGAAATCTCAGCCGCGAGCTTCAACTTCTCATCGGCAGTAAGAAGGAATTTCTTTTTTCCATTCCTAAAACTTTTAAATAAAATTAATACTTAAATTATTTATTTTTACCACAATGTGGTAATTTCCGATTTCCTATATCGCCCTTTTGTCGTAACTTTGCTGACAGTTACCGATTGGTGAACAGCGGGGTGAACACTTGCCCCAAGTATTCACCTTTTCGGCTCCGGGGTGAACCCTAATAAAAAGAACTTTGTATATACAGCGCATGCTAGAAATATAAGAGTCTCTATTATAATGGGTTATATAGTGTTTTTAACACATTATTAACGCTAAAGGTTGGCATCAGGGTTCACCCTTCACCGACTTCATCGCCAAGTGTTCACCCACACTCTTACTTAGAGAACGTTGGAAACGACTGAATAGTATATAACAACAACAATTTTAAAACGAAATGGAAAAAGAATCAAACACCAACTGTATGTATGAGGCAGCTACGATGCCATCGTACTTCCCTTGTATCAAATCTTCGGAGAGCCATCCACTTGCCGACTTCCTCAAACCGACCTACATGTTCCAGCTCGACTTCGACCATGTGAAGAAGGAAGATATGGGCATAGAGAAGGAACCTATCGAGCTGAACAGCGATGCTGCCGTCGATCCTACGGATACTTTAGAGGACTAAGCATCTTACTTTCAACCCGTAAGTATGTTACTTTCAACCCGTAAGTATAATACTTAAACATCAAAAACAATATGGACATAAGAAAGCTATACGAAGCAGGAACTGGCTCTGCTCTATTTCCCCCATTCATCACCCGTGGTGGCAAGTGCTCATCTGATGCGTTGGATTCAGCGAAATCCCGATCTTCTGCAGAAGCTCCGTGAGAGCGGATACGGCAAGAACAGCAAGGAATTCACTCCGATGCAAACCTCCTATATTATCTATTTTCTCGGCGAACCATAGGCTTCCAAGTATGAGAAAGTGTGAGAAAGTATGAAGTGACGTTTTCAGATTTCGTATCTTTGCATTGTCATTCAAAGAGGATGATGCTCCTACCCCAACGGGGGTAGAAGGATAAATGGAGGAAGAACAAAAAAAGCATGGATTAAACTCCATGCTCTTTTTTGCTTTTATATTTAATCTTGTCAAAACCTTCACCATACACACCGA